>Ga0265297_10000797_pt1 | contig 86570 bp, 94 predicted proteins | sample Munlanlwell13791_FD_192502 | JGI IMG/M metagenome (GOLD analysis project Ga0265297, IMG submission 192502) | Leachate microbial communities from a municipal landfill in Southern Ontario, Canada - Leachate well 137-91 | ecosystem: Engineered > Solid waste > Landfill > Unclassified | place...
GGTAAGCCGAAAGAAGAGCCGAAAGAAGAGAAGCCGCAAGGTGGTGGATGTTGTTGTGGGGGGAAATAATACACCCGGCGTAAGAGGATAGGGTGTTTCTTAAGCGATACTGGCACCCGGCGTAATTGCACCCGGCGGTATTTGAACCGCCGGTATGTGCCTGTGCATTAGAATATACGCCGGTGTTCAGTCTCTACTGAAAGGTGTTATATGTGCAAATGCTGCGGCAGTCATACTAAGAAGAAGGCGGTAAAGAAAGTAGCCAAGAAGAAAAAGAAGTAATTTTTATGGCCCCGAAGACAAAATTCACCGAGTTGAAAGTGGTTTTTAAGCGGCTGCACGGGCCGAAAGGCTGTCTTTGGGACAAAAAGCAGAGCCATAAAACCCTTATCCCGCATCTAAAAGAGGAAGTAGGCGAGTTTATTGACGCGGTAAGGTCTAATAATACCCGTCATATGCGGGAAGAGTTGGGTGATCTGTTGCTGCATGTGATGTTCAACGCGCAGATCGCGGCGAAGTCTAATCGGTTTGATATTGAGGATGTCATCGCGGAATTGATCGCGAAACTCAAGCGTAGGCATCCGCACGTCTTCGGGAACACACGGGTCAGTTCCGCACGGCAGATCATCAGGAACTGGAACGAGATAAAGAAGAAGGAAAAGCGAAAGTAGTCCATCCCGGATATTTTTAGGCCTGTTTTTCTATTAGCGAGGGTGAAATGGGCTCAAACGAAATGGTCTGGAGATATTGCAGCCTGAAACAGAGGAACGCCGCGTTCATGATCAGCTCCGGGACAAAGATCGAAGACAATGCAGTGGTCGCGGATGAATCTACGGAATGCCTGCATATAGAGCGCGATTGCTCCGCTTTGAAATGTAAATTAGCCGGGGGCGATATTAATCCGTTCAGCGTGGGCAAGCTGGGGAATAAGTGATATAATTTGATTGCCTGTGAAGGGGTTTCGCGATAAAATAACCCCATGCGCCTTAACACGGTGGTTAATAAATATAGGGGACGGATCAAATTAAACAGCCTGTGGAAACGGCTGTTTTTTTATTTTATGCTATGTATTGGCTTGTTCAGTGCCCCTTTCTTTTTTGCGCAGGCGCAGAACGCTAACGAGCCTGATAGGAGGGTCGGCGGGCCCTGTGAATATGATGTGTTTGAAGGCGCCTGCCGGATAATATCGGCTGAGAAAAGCGGGGCATCTATACAGCAGGGTAAGGACATTTCAGGCCCGGGTTATGAAGGGGTCGAGGTGAATTTTGAATTCATTCTTCCTGAAGGCGGTATCTCTTATGTGGAGCATCGGGCTAATCAGGCGGGATACGCCTTGCGCGGCCCGCGGGCCATGCGCCTAACGAATTCCTGGTATCCGGGAAAGGGATTTATCCGAAAATACAAAATAACCCCCGGTTCGGGTTTTGATTGCAGTGTTAATATTATTAAAAGCGGGACATGCACTCCGGTCAACATAAGCTTTAAAGATATCGATCTGGCGGATTACAGCGCGGAGAGTAAAGGCGCTGTTGGGGCAAAAAACGCCTGCTCCGGGCTGGCAGAGGAATTCCACGCTAAAGCAGATCCGGCGAATTACTGCGAGGTTGATTCGGATTGCGGCAGGCTGGACCTTTTGCTCCCGTGCTCTTTCGGCTGCGATACCTATGTCAATGTCAAAGAGAAAGAGGCTTTGGAGGAGTATTGGAATATCCGCGCTCCGGATGATTGCGAAAAATGTGTGCGTGAATGCCCGCCGTCGGCGCCGCTGTGTTTCAAGAACAAATGCGCGCAGGATTACGAGGTGCGGAATATCCGGATGACGGATGCCGCGCAGAAAGCCATTAAACCCGGTGGCGCGGGGTTTATCTATGACGGCGGCTCGGATCCCGGATGGCGCATACTTTATGACAAATGCGATCAGGGCGTAAAGGACAGGCGGTCCTGTGTGCAATGCCTATCAGGTTTTAGCTGGGCCGGGGTCAGCCCGGATGCGGATATAAGCGCGATACGGGAAGGTTATATCGAAATGAACGTGTTCAAGGTCCGCGATGCCCAATTCCCCGGCTCGATCAAGGTGTTTGTCTATGGCGACCTGGCTGTGGATGAGGAGGGGAATATTTACACGCATGGCGAATTAGGTTGATAACCCGGCAGAAAAAAGGAGATCATTACGCGTAGATCCTGGAACAAAACAGCAATCCTGGTTTTATTGGCGTTTATCCCTTTAGTGATAAACGTTGGGCATTGCCAAAAGCCGGCCGCCGAAGAGCCGAAAGAGATAAAACGGCTTTTCGGGACAGTGGCCAAAGTGGAATTTGTGATGTCCTCTATTATGGTTATCTGCGATTTTGGTTATGTGAATATTGACGTGACCGACGCTACGGTTATAACCCGAGGGTCAGGGCAGATCGCCCTTGATGAGATAGACTTGGAAGATTCGGTCATCGTTCATTATTATAATCCTGAGCCGGGTAAGTATGTGGCGGTGTCCATCAGGGACAGCACCACGGAGAAATAGAATTATTGATAATTCGGATAACTGCCGGTATAATAAAACGATATAACATATACGATAAATGAATATAGCCAGAAAAATATTTTCTTATATAGGGCTGATCGCGATAATCCCGCTTTTAGTCAGTCTTTACCTGATTTTTTATCCCGCCGCGTTTAATTCCGGGGAAAAGAAGCTGGTGATTTTTATTACCTCGATCCTGGTTTCGCTGGGGATACTGGGTTTGATCAACCTGGTGCGTTATCTGTCCAGGATCGCCGCGAGCCTGGCCACCATATCAAAAGGGAATTATAACCCGCAGTCGCAGATTCCCGCTGAACCCGGAGTTGAGGCTCAGTTCTCGGATTCGATCAATCAGATCAGCCGGCAGCTCAGGGGCTCGGCGGATGAACTGGAGAAGCGCGCGCTCCTTATCGAACGCTCCAACCAGGAGCTTAAAAGGATGAGCGAGCTTAAAATGCAATTCCTTTCCCAGGTGGCGCATGAATTACGCACCCCGCTGATAAATATCGAGAAGAGCTCGCTTTTACTCCTGGAATCGGATATCTCGCAGCAGCATAAGGATTTTATCAGGATAATCAACGAGAATTCCCGCAGGTTGATGCGGCTTATCAATGAACTGCTGGATATGTCCAAACTGGAAGCGGGGATGTTCCTGTTGAAGCGCGAAGAACTGGAGGTAAAGCCGATCCTTGAGGAAGCGGCTGTTTCCGTGGAAAGGTGGAAGCATAGTAAGGACCTGCAGATCCAATTGAAGGCGGCAGGCTCCCTGGAGCGGATATACGCGGATAAGGACAGGGTCGTGCAGGTCATCATCAATCTGCTGAGCAACGCCATCAAGTTTACGCGGTCTCCGGGGCGATAACCGTGCAGGCGAAGCTTTATGACGGCCCTATACCGTTTGACCGCAAACATGTGGAGATATCGGTCAGCGATACCGGGGTCGGGATCGAGGAATCCAGGATACCTTCAATATTCGAGAAGTATAAAACAGTCAGCGGGCAGGATGCCGCGCTGCCCAGCACGGGGCTGGGGCTGTCGATCGCTAAACAGATTGTGGAGGTGCACGGCGGCCGTATCTGGGTGGAAAGCCGTGTCGGTAAAGGCAGCACATTCGGTTTCACTATCCCTTGTTCGCCCGAAAAAACGCAGGGTGTTTAGGCCCGGGCCAGGGTAAATGTTGAGGTGAATATGTCGAAGGGCGCAAAAAAAACCAGGAAGAAAGCAAAAAAAGATATCTGTGGCGAATGCAAGAGCCAGGCGGATTGCTGTAAATTCGGGGCGTGGGCGGACGTAGAAGAGGCTAAAAAGATAGCGTCCCTGGGATTAAGGGGCGAATTTTTTCAACTGGAGAAGGACACGGATTTCTTATCAGGATACCGGATCGGCACCAGTTATGAAGACGAGCCGTGCACTTTCCTTGACCGTGACGGGCTTTGTTCGATACACAAGATCGATTATAACCTGAAGCCAAAGACCTGCAGGGAATTCCCTTACGAAAAGAGCAGGCTCTCGCCTTATGCCAAGGTTTTATGCACGGTAGTAAAGTCCAAAAAGAAGAAAAGATAAACAGAAAATGAAGAAGTCGATCGGCGCCAAGACCATAGTTTTTCCGACACCGGTTTTCATCATCGGCACATACGATAAGTCCGGCAATCCTAACGCCATGGTTGTTGCCTGGGCAGGGATATGCTGTTCCCAGCCCCCGTGCGTGAGCATATCATTGCGCGAGGCGACTTATACCTACGCGAATATACTGGAGCGCAAGGCGTTCACCGTGAATATCCCTTCGGAGAAGTACATCAAAGAAACGGATTACTGCGGAATCGTTTCCGGTAAGAACGAGAACAAATTCAAATCCACCGGGTTAACCGCGGTAAAAAGCGCTATTGTTGACGCCCCTTATATCGAAGAATTTCCTTTGGCCCTGGAATGCGCTTTGATCCAAAGCGCCAAGGTCGGCCTGCACACGATCTTTGTGGGCGAGGTAAAGGATATAAAGGCCGATGAGACGGCCTTGGACAAGGACGGCCAGCCGGATATCGAGAAGATAAAACCATTCATTTTTAATCCCGCGACCAGGACTTATTACGGCACAGGGAAGTTTCTGGCGCAGGCGTTCTCTGTAGGGAAGAAATAGATATCGACCGATAAAAAAGGAGAGGCTATGCAAATGACATTCACCGATAAAGATAAAAAACAACTGGTCCCTTTGGCGAGAAACGCCAGGATAATCGGGATGTTCTTATTCGTTATGGCGGGGTTTTTGCTGTTGGTCGGAGCGGTCAACCTGTTATGGGCGATCAAGGACGGGGTGCTGACGCAGGATAAGACGATAGCGAAAACCGTGGAATTATTCGTGCAGGCGTTGATATCCGCGGTAATGGGCTTTTATACCGTTAAGTTCTCCGGCGAAATGAGAATGTTCAACGCCAAAGGCGAATCCGACGACCTGATGAAGGCCTTGGGCCGTTTGGCGTCATTATACCGGGTCCAGCTTATCCTGGTTCTGCTCTTTTCAGCGGTAATTATATTCTCATTGGCGATGTTCGCGATAGCATTCTTTGCAAAACATTAAGAGCGGCAATCCCGGCTTTAATTTTAAGAAAGGCACGAAATGAGTTTCGAATATTTAAGGAAGATCCCCAGCGCTAACGAGATAATCAGCCGGATGCCAATACCCGAGGCCTTGCGGAGGGTAAAGAAGGAAAGGGACAGGCAAATAATCGATATATTCACCGGCAAGAGCGATAAACTCCTGGTCATTATCGGGCCGTGTTCCGCGGACAATGAAAAGGCGGTCTGTGAATATGTTTCTCGGTTACAGAAGCTTCAGGACGAGGTGGAGGAAAAGCTGCTTTTGGTCCCGCGTGTTTATACCAATAAACCCAGGACCACCGGTGAGGGGTATAAAGGAATGATGCACCAGCCGGATCCCAAAGACAAACCCAATATCGTGGAGGGGATCAAGGCGTTGCGGAAGATGCATCTGAAGCTGTTGAAAGAGTCGGGACTTACCGCTGCCGATGAGATGCTCTATCCGGCGAATTACCCGTATGTCGAGGACCTGTTAAGCTACGTGGCCATAGGCGCCAGGTCGGTGGAGAACCAGCAGCACCGCTTGACGGTCAGCGGGCTGGATATCCCGGTGGGGATGAAAAATCCCACCAGCGGGGACCTGAACGTGATGCTTAATTCCGTCCAGGCAGGCCAGTCGGCGCATGTTTTTATTTACCGCGGATGGGAGGTAAAGACCTCCGGCAATCCTTATGTGCACAGCATCCTGCGGGGAGCTGTTAATCAGCACGGCCAGAGCATCCCCAACTATCATTATGAGGAAATGGTCAAATTGTCCGAGATGTACCAGAAGCGCGGCCTTTTGAACCCGGCGATCATCGTGGATACCAACCACGCTAATTCCGGCAAGAAATATGAAGAACAGCCCAGGATCGCCCTGGAGGTGATCCGCAGCACGAGGCATTCAAAGGTATTGAAAAAGATGCTCAAGGGGTTCCTGATCGAGAGCTATATTGAGGAAGGAAGCCAGGATATTAACGCGAAGGTTTTCGGGAGATCCATAACCGACCCGTGCCTGGGCTGGGATGATTCGCGCAAACTGATCCGGGAATTAGCGGGGGTTATTTAAGGCCAATTACAAATCCGGTTTATTCGCAGCAGGAGCGCCCGGGCAGTATCTCTTGCAGGGTTATATCGAATACCAGGTCTTTGCCGGCAAGAGGATGGTTGGCGTCCACCACGACTTTTGTTTCGGCGATTTCGTTTACCGTTACTATTAACGGCATATTTTCATCCTGGCTGATCTGTAATTGCTGGCCGACGGACAGCTTAAGGTCTTTAGGAAGCTGATCCCGGTCCAGAGCCAGGAACATTTCCTGACGAGGTTGTCCGTAAGCCCTATCGGCGGGGATCTTTATTGTTTTCCATTCCCCGGCTTTCATCCCGATCACCGCCTGCTCAAAATCCTCCAGAAGATGTTTTTCCCCGATCTTGAACTCCAAAGGTTCGCGTTTCAGCGAATCGTCAAATATCCGCCCATCTTCAAGTTTTCCGGTGTAATGGACCTTTACTTTGTCTCCGAGCTTTGCCAGGGTCATTTTGCCTCCTTTTAAGGCCGTAAAAACAAAAAACCCCCAAACCGTGAAACTTTGGGGTTTTTTGCAGGTGATAGGCCTTTACAGCTTGCGCTATCGGTACGACCTCCTTGTTCACCTACTCCCTACATCTTGACTACAGTATGAGTATGACACGGAATTGCTAAATGTCAAGGGCAGGGCTGACGTTTTTTAGAAGATAAATTTGGTTGCCAAAAGGCTTATTTGGTAATAAAATAAAACAATCAAATATGGCCATATAGGCCGGTAATTTATGGGGAGGTGTCCGGATGAATCGTAATAAATTCTTGTTCGCGTTGGCGACAGGCTTTTTCTTGTTAACGGCGGCATTGTCCAGCGGTTGCGTTACAGCTTCTAAAAAGGCGGATACTCTGCCGGCGCCTGGGGCAGCCGTCCCACAGCCGCCTAAGGTTACCCAGGATGTGAAGGTTTTTCGCGTGTTGCAGCAGATCGACCTGGATAATGACGGCAAGAAGGAGATCGTGGCTATTTATGACACCAACAGCAATGTCTGCGGGGTCAAGGTATTAAAGGATGTGGATGATCAGGCTCAGATAATCTTTGAGCAGGTCTTTGTCGACCCGGGCGTTAAATTTGAAGTGGTCAGTGGGACCCCGAAGATATTATTCTGCCAGCCGATCCAGGATACCGGATATAAGATGAACCGTTCTTATTCCTGGGATGGAAGCACATTCGTGCTTGACCCGGAAAGATGAGATATTTAAACGCAGCGCTTACTATAATAGCTGTTTTTCTCGTAGTGATAGCCGGCCGGCTTTTTCAGTTGGGCATACTTATGGAAGGCAGCCGGGAGAGCAGCCAGTCTTTTATTAACTCCTGCCAGGCTTTGATAAATTCCAACCAGCATCTGGAATCGGAGATCATCAATCTGCGAAAGCAGATCGCCGGCTTGCAGGAACAGGTGTTAAAAAGGTAGCGGTAAAAAAGGAGGAACGGATGCAAAAAGCATCGGGTGTTTGTCTGGTCCTGGTTTTTGCGTGCAGCGTGTTATTGTCAGGCTGCGCTACGCCTTATCCGTATGGAGCGCTTTATACGGAGATCAAGGCCCCCGCGGCTGTCGGCACTGAAGGTCTTGCTTATTCAAAAGTAGGGGTTGCCAAATCCACGTCGATCCTGGGCTTAGTAGCCACAGGCGATGCCAGTATTAAGGCTGCCTCGGATAACGGCGGGATCAAAAAGGTCAAATACGTCGATTACAGCGCCAAGAACATACTGGGCATATTCGGCGAATACACTACCACGGTTTATGGCGACTGATCGTTAAACTAAAAAGGGGCAGCCTTTATGGAACAAGAGGTTGCCCCTTTTTTTATGGATAATTAATGATATGATGAAAAAGGCATTGTTGATTTTTGCGGTTATGTTAACCGGTCTGGCCCTTAGCCGGGGTTATGCTTTTGCCAATACCTCTATCCGCACGGAAGTGGATAAAACCTGCGTCGCGCCTAAAGAACTGCTTACCTACAAGGTGGTCATTGAGTCCACGCGCAGGAGTATTCCCGCTCCGCATATCCCGAAATTCACGAGTTTCAAGATCGTATCCCAGGGGCAGGCTACGAACATATTCAGGCACGCCGGCAAGTTAAAGACCCGGGCGGAATATATTTTCATGCTTTTGCCGAAAAAAACCGGCAGGATAAGGATCTATCCGGCGCGTGTGACGATAGAAGAAAAAAGTTTTACATCAGCGCCGCTGGATATAGAAGTGACTCATGCCTGTTCTTCGCAGGGTAAACGAAAAGCCAGCCCGGGATCCCCGCAGTTAAAAGAAGCGCCGGGACAGGAAGAAGCCCCTGAAAGCCTTCAGGGTGCCCCGGATCCAGACCAGCCACAATACGTTTTGTGAATTAATGAATAAATATCTTAAATATCTGTTGAGCCTGCTTGTCCTGGTTTTTTTGCCGGGCAGTTCATCGTATTCCCGGGATATCCCCGGGCTTGAGGGGTTCGTCAAGGAAGACCGGGTTTTGGTCCTTGCCCCGCATCCCGATGATGAGGCGATAGCCTGCTCAGGTATGATACAGCGGGCGTTAGGGGCCGGGGCAAAAGTGCAGGTGGTTTGCTATACCAACGGCGATAATAATGAATTCGCTTTTATCGTATATGAGAAGCGCATAACTTTTAAAAAAGGCGAATTCCTGCATATGGGGGAGGTGCGCAGAAAAGAAACCCTGTCCGGGATGGGCTATCTGGGGCTGGGGCCGGAGAATGTGAAATTTATGGGGTATCCGGATTTCGGGACTATGGAGATCCTGACAAAATACTGGCAGTCTAAAGTCCCTTTCCGCAGCATGCTGACCAGGATCAGGAAGGTGTCGTATCCTGAGGCCCTTTCGATAGGCGCCCCGTATGAGGGTGAAAGCATCCTGGAGGACCTTAAGACCATATTGCGCGCGTTCAGGCCGACCAAAATATTTGTTTCCCATCCCGCGGACAGTAACCGCGATCATCAGGCATTATACCTTTTTTCCCGTGTGGCGCTATGGGATTTGGAAGGATTGATCGATCCGCCTCAGGTTTACCCTTATATCGTGCATGTGGCTGGCTGGCCCAGGCCGCGCGGCCACCATATTAACCTTGAGCTTCATCCGCCGAATGAATTGGCCGATATGAAGTGGGCCAGGCTTGATCTGATCCCGGAAGAAATAGAGAACAAGCAAAAAGTGATCTCGTTCCATAAAAGCCAGATCGAATATAATCCCCCGTACCTGTTTACCTTTGCCCGCAAGAACGAGCTTTACGGCGATTGTCCGTTGATCCGGGTAAAACGCTCGGAGGAAGAGATAGATTGGCAGGCTACCGATATAAAAAAAGAGCCGGTTGCCGGCGCCCCGCAAACCCGGGAGCGCAAAAATAACGAGACCCCGCTTTTATCATACGCCTGTAAGGATGATTTTCTTTTGATCCGCCTGGCGTTGCGCAACAAGCTATCCAAGAATATGGGCGTATTCATTAATCTATTAGGGTATAGCCACAAGAAGAAATTCAGCCAGATGCCCAAACTGAAGATCACTATCGGTTTATTGGGTATGCGGATAAAAGACAAAAAGGACGTGTTGTTCATCCGGCAGGCGCAGTTGAGATATGAAGGCAAGAATCTGGTCGTCAAGATACCTTTAGCCAGCCTGGATGATCCCGAATACATAATGTCCCGGGTTAGGCGCCGGATGTTCCGGTTCCCTTTGGATGAGGGCGCCTGGAGGGTCGTTAAATTAGAGTAGGAAATGGATGATATAATTATCCGGCTTTATTACGGGGCTGACCGCGATGCTGTCCGGCAGATCGCCTGCGATACTGCGCTTATGGGCGGCCCCGGGGAAATATTCTTCTCGGATAAAGAGGTCCTGGCGGATTTCCTTACTCTTTATTTCACCGACTATGAGCCTGGTTCGAGTTTCGTGGCCCAGTCCGGCAGTGGGGTTATCGGCTATCTGATCGGTTCCCGGGACAGCCGTAAGATGGGAAAGATATTCGGCGGAAAGATCTGCGGCCCGCTTTGCCTGAAGATGCTCATCAGGGGGGCGCTGTTCAACAGGAAAAACCTCGTTTTCATATTCCATAGCCTGAAAAGCCTGATCCGTGGCGAATTTAAATGCCCGGATTTCAGCAATGACTATCCGGCTGTAATGCATATAAACCTTAAAGCAGGTTTTAGGGGTAAGGGGATCGGTTCAAGATTGATCGCGGCTTACCTGAAGCATTTAAAAACGAACAAAGCATCAGCGGTGCGTTTAGCTACCTTTTCGGATAAGGCAAAAGATTTCTTCTTGAAAAACGGGTTCAGCCTGCTTTTTCAGCAGACGAGGTCTTGTTTTCGGTATTTGCTCGGCCGCGATGTACGGGTGTATATTTACGGCAGAAAATTGTGATCCGAGACCCGGTCTTGTAACTTGTTGTAGGCTAATGGTTTACAAGACCGGGTCTTGAAGTGGAATATGGGAAAATTAAGCGATATCTCCATACGCTATGTAAAAGGCGTAGGCCCGAAACGGGAAAAGGTTTTTAACAAGCTGGGCGTCTGCAGCATCGAAGACCTTTTGTATTATTTCCCCAGGCGTTATGAAGACCGGACTAAATTTATTCCCATATCAGCTTTGGAAGAAGGCCGGGAGCAGACAATAAAAGCCCGGGTCCTGGTCAGCGCGGACAGGCGTTCTTTTCGGCGCAGGGGGTTCAGTATTACCGAGGCGCTGGTAGAAGACGCTACCGGCAGGCTTTCCTGCGTATGGTTCAATCAGCCGTATCTTAAGGCTTATTTGCGGCCGGGGACGGAGGTTATTCTTTACGGTAAGATTGAGCGGTATTCGGGAAAACTGCAAATGAACGCGCCGGAATTCGAGGTTGTCTCCGGGGAAAGCGAGGGATCGCTTAATTCCGGCAGGATCGTCCCGGTTTATTCTTTGCCCCAAGGCCTGGGCCAGCGCAGTTTCCGCAAGATGATCCGGATGGCCCTGGATAAATATTTAAGCCAGGTCATAGATTTTATGCCGTTCGATGTAAAGCGGAACCACAAACTGCTTGATCTGGCGCAGAGCATTTTGAATATTCATTTCCCGGAGAATGACGGCCTGCAGAAGGATGCTTATGCCAGACTGGCTTTCGAGGAATTCCTGTTTTTTCAACTGCCGCTTATATTGAGAAAACAAAAAAGGAAAGAGAAGGCAGGGATCGCGCATAAAGTAGAGGGCCGTCTGTTGAATGATTTCCTGGCAAAACTTCCGTTCGAGCTTACCGAGGGCCAGAAAACCGTGATCGCAGAGATAAAGGCGGATATGGCCAAGCCTGAAGCCATGCAAAGGCTGCTTCAGGGGGACGTGGGCTCGGGAAAAACAGTAGTGGCTGCCGGCGCCTGTATGATCGCTATTCAGGGGGGTTTTCAGGCGGCGATAATGGCTCCAACGGAGATACTGTCCAGGCAGCATTTTGAAAAAATAAACTCCCAGCTTTCCGGCTTGAGATCACAGCGGAATAAGATCAAAGTCGGCCTGCTTACCAGCTCCGGACTGAGAAAACAGAAGGATAAGATGATCCGGGATATTAAAGAAGGAAAGGTCGACCTGGTGATCGGCACGCATGCCTTGCTTGAAGAGAACGTGCAGTTCAAGAGCCTCGGTTTGGCGGTGATCGATGAGCAGCATAAATTCGGCGTAGGCCAAAGGGCCCTGCTGCCGGCTAAAGGGAAAAATCCGGATATATTGATAATGACCGCCACGCCTATACCCCGGACATTGGCTATAACCCTTTACGGCGACCTGGATGTTTCGGTGATCCGGCATTTGCCTCCGGGCAGGGGCAGGATCAAGACGCTCTATTTCACCCGGGAGAAACAAGCGCAGGCTTACGCCATTGCCAAAGAGCAGATGGCGGCCGGAAATCAGGCGTATATTGTTTATCCGGTGATCGAGGAATCTTATGCCCTGGATATTGCCGGCGCGGAAAAGATGTACGAACAGTTCAAAAAAGGGGAATTCCGGCAGTTCAGGCTGGGGTTGATCCATGGCAGGATGAAGCATGATGAGCAGGAAGCGGTTATGCTTAAATTCAAGAACAAGGAATTGGACGCTCTGGTATCGACCACTGTTTTGGAGGTAGGGATAGACGTGCCTTCGGCTACCTGTATGATCGTCGAGCATGCCGAACGTTTCGGATTGAGCCAGCTGCATCAACTTCGCGGCAGGGTAGGCCGGGGCGCTATAGAATCATTTTGCGTGCTGGTTTCCGGCGCGGTAACTGAAACCAGCCGGGCCAGGATGCTGGCAATGGCCAGTTACAGCGATGGTTTCAGGATCGCGGAAGAGGACCTTAGAATACGCGGCCCTGGAGAGTACTTCGGCAGCAGGCAGCACGGTTTGACCGGGTTGAGGATCGCCAATCCTTTGACCCAGCTGCAGCTTTTGAAGTCAGCCAGGGAAGAGGCGGTCAATATAGTGGCTCAAGACCCGGGGCTGGGATCCCGGCAGAACGTTTTATTGAAGGAAAAGCTCTTGCAGCGCTTTCCGGAATACGAAAAAGTTATGGTGGTGGGCTAAAGAATATGCGCATAATATCGGGGCAATATAAGAGCAGGATCATTCAGGTCCCGGAAGGCATAAGGCCGACAGAGGACCGGGTAAAAAAGGCTTTTTTTGATATTATGGGAGATGTTTCCGGTTTATCCTGCCTGGAATTGTTCGCCGGTTCGGGTTCTGTGGGCCTGGAGGCGTTGTCTTTAGGCGCAGGGTCGATGGTTTTTGTGGAGATAAGCCGGGCCTGCGTAAAGTCGATCCAGGATAATGTCAAAGTCTTCGGCTTGGAAGATAAGGTAATGGTGCTTGCCAAAGACAGCTTAGAGGCTATAAAGCAGCTTTATGCCAGCCAAAAGAAATTTGATCTGATCTATCTTGATCCTCCGTATTATAAGGGGATATCAGAAAAAGCCTTGCAAATCCTGGCTGATTGTGATATATTACTGCCTTCCGGGTATATAGGGGTGCAGCACTTTAAGAAAGACCCTTTGCCTGAGAAACAAGGAGACCTGTCCAGGTTCAGGCAGTCCAAGTACGGTGATTCCGTGCTTTCTTTTTATAAGAAGGGAATTTAGCCCAAGAATATGCGTCAAAAAGCCATATACCCCGGTACATTCGACCCGGTCACCTTCGGTCATATTGACATAATTAAACGGGCTCAAGAGATATTCTCCGAGGTTATTGTCGCCGTAGCGCATAATCCCAGGAAATCGCCGTTTTTTACCGTTCCGGAAAGGGTCGCTTTGCTTAAAAAAGCTACTTCCGGAATGAAAGGCGTCACTGTTTGCGATTTCAGGGGCCTGGTAGTGGATTTTGCCCGCAAGAACAGATCGCCGGTATTGATCCGGGGATTAAGGATGCTTTCGGATTTTGAATATGAATTCCAGATGGCTTTGACCAATAGAAAGCTGGCCCAGGATATCGAAACCATATTCCTGATGCCGCATGAGTCTTACAGCTATATTTCGTCAAAGCTTTTGAAAGAAGTAGCATTTTTAGGCGCGGATTTATCCCCGTTCCTCCCTGATTTCGTGGAAACCGCATTGAAATCTAAGATCAGACGAAAAAACAAGTAATGAAGATAAATGTAAATCACATCCTTCCCCTAGGGACGGTATTTGAAGAGGATATCTCCGCGGAGGCGCTGGAGGCGGGGACTGATATAACAAAGTTCAAAAGCCCGGTGCATGTTAAGGCCCGGCTGGAAAAAATAACCAACGCGGTAATCGCCGAACTGGAGATAACCGCGCGCGTCAGCCAGGTCTGCGGGCGTTGCCTGAAAGAATTTGACCAGCTCCTGGATAGGAAGTTAAGGTTGAGTTTCGCTTTGGACCGCGGTATTTACGAACTTGACCTGGATCCGGATATCCGGGAAGATATAATCCTGTGGTATCCTTTGCAGCCTTTGTGCAAACCGGATTGCCTGGGATTATGCCCCGGATGCGGGGTGAATCTTAATGAGGCAAAATGCGGTTGTGGGGATAAGAAGTAAATATCAGGATGTTATGCCCGAAGATAAGCCGGGTATTTATTAACCGTTTTGCCCCTTGCTTAGACGCTTTGTAATTTTCAGCGCTTCGCGACTGAAATTACATACGCAAGCTGCGGGGTTAATTCGCAGACGCTTCGACGTATGTCGAAGCCCTGAGTTGCGTCGCTCCGGCGGAGTTTTCGTAACTCAGCTGCTCATTAAGGAGATTAAAATGCCTTTACCAAAGCAACGACATTCGCATACCCGCGGGAAAAAACGCAGGACCCATTGGAAAGTAATCCCGGCCGGCCTTATCGCCTGTCCGCAATGTAAATCATTAAAGAGGCCGCATCGTGTATGTCCGGTTTGCGGGAACTATGATGGAAAGCAGGCAGTGGCGATCAAAGTAAAAAAAGACAAAAAGAAGGCCGCTTAACTAAATCCTATCAGACAGGATCAAGAATAAATGAAGATAATTGTTGATGCTATGGGCGGCGACTATGCCTCTGATGTGGTGGTTGACGGAGCGATAGCCGCGGTTAAAGAATATCAGGTAGGGGTTGTCCTGGTCGGAGATGAAGCAAAGATACGCATGCGTATCAGAAAAATGAAGTTCGATTCCAAGCTTCTTTCGGTATATCCCGCATCCGAAGTCATTGAAATGCATGATTCTCCGGCTACCAGCGTCAGGAGGAAGCGTAATTCTTCTATTGTGCTGGGCCTGAAATTGGTGCGCGACGGCCAGGGGGACGCGTTTTTCAGCGCCGGAAATACCGGGGCTGTTGTTTGCGCGTCCACGTTGACTTTAGGGATGCTGCCCGGCATCGAGCGGCCGGGTATCGCTACGTTAATGCCCAGCCTGAAAGGCGTTTCCCTGATTATCGACGTAGGGGCGAATATTGACCCTAAACCCTTGCATATTTTGCAGTACGCGGTAATGGCAGATGCCTATGCACGTTATATCCTGCATAATCCCAATCCCAGGGTAGGCCTCTTGAACGTGGGCGAGGAGGAAAGCAAAGGGACCGTGCTTCTCAAGGATATCCATGAATCGTTATCCAAGACCCATCTGAATTTTATCGGCAACGTTGAAGGCAGGCATTTGTTCTCCGGAGATTGCGACATTATTGTCTGCGACGGGTTCGTGGGCAATGTCGCGTTAAAGGTTACGGAAAGCCTGGCTGAGGCGATGCAGATCTCTCTGAAAAAGCATATTTTTAGCAATCCCCTTGGTATTATCGGAGGCTTGCTTTTGCGGTCGAGCTTCAGGGCGTTTAAAAAAGAGATAGATTATTCTGAATACGGCGGGGCGCCTCTTTTAGGCGTCAACGGAGTATCGATAATCGGCCACGGCAGGTCGAATGCCAAAGCGATCAAGAACGCGATCCGGGTGGCCAAGGAGGAAGTGGAGAACAGGTTCAACGAGAAGGTCTTGGAGGCGATAAATTTGGAAGGATTGGTTCAAACTAAAGAAAATAACCCTCAAGTTGCGCCGTTAGACAAGTAATCCTTTAACAGAAAGAACTCAATGAAAAAAGTAGGCGTATTGGGATTAGGGAAATACATACCGGAGAAGGTCCTGACCAACGCAGACCTGGAAAAGATGGTCGACACCTCCGATGAATGGATCACTACCCGCACCGGCATTAAAGAGCGACATATAGCCGCTAAAGATGAAGCTACCAGCGACCTGGCCACTAAAGCCGCCAGGCAGGCTTTGAAAGCTGCTTCCCTGGAGCCACAGGATCTGGATATGATAATAGTGGCTACGGTTACTCCGGATATGCAGTTTCCGTCTACGGCTACTTTTGTCCAGGCGAATCTTGGGGCAAAGAAGGCTTTTTGTTTTGATATCTCGGCGGCCTGCGCGGGGTTCATTTACGGGATAACCATTGCCCAGCAGTTTATCGCCCGCGGAACGGTCAAGAACGCGCTGGTCATCGGCGCGGAGACCCTTACCCGGATAACCGATTGGCAGGACCGGAATACCTGCGTTCTTTTCGGGGACGGCGCCGGCGCAATGGTCCTGGGGGAGAGCACAGGTTCCGAGATCCTTTCGGCTTATCTGGGTTCAGACGGGTCCAACACGGGGTTGTTGAATATGCCGGGCGGAGGCTCGCGTAATCCGGCTACAGCCCAGACCGTTCAGGACAGGCTGCATTACATCAAGATGGACGGAAATGCGCTTTTTAAGATCGCGGTCACCAGTATGGCTGACGCCGCGTTAATGGCTCTGAAAAACGCCGGGCTTAAATGCGCGGAAGTGAATTGGATCATCCCGCATCAGGCTAATCTGAGGATCATCAACGCTGTAGCGAAGAGGCTGGGATTCGTCAACGCGCAGGTTTATCTTAATATTGAGAAATACGGGAATATGTCCAGCGCCTGCGTGGCTATAGCTTTATGCGAGGCTGTCCAGGAAGGCAAGATCAAAAAAGGCGATATTGTGCTTCTGGACGCGTTCGGGGGCGGGTTGGTTTGGGGCGCGGTGATTATTAAGTGGTGATCTAAACTAAAACATAAAGGGTTCGATGGATAAATACGGATTTTTATTCGCAGGCCAGGGAAGCCAGTATGTCGGAATGGGCAAGGATCTATGCGAGGCTTTTCCTGAAAGTAAAGCGGTGTTTGAAAAGGCGGAAGAGACCCTGGGTTTGGATCTCAGAAAGTTGTGCTTTGACGGACCGGAAGCCAGTCTTAAGCCGACGAATGTTTCCCAGCCGGCTATTGTCAGCGTGACCCTGGCGGCTTTCGAGGCGTTCCAAGCCCAACACAACATAAAACCCGCTTTTGCCGCCGGCCTTAGCCTGGGTGAGTATTCCGCTTTGATCGCTTTGCGCGCTTTTGAGTTCAAGAACGGCATGAAATTGATCCATAAAAGAGGCCGGATAATGGAAGAGGCTGCCCAAAAAAGGCCCGGCAAGATGGTGGTTATACTGGATCTTTCTATGGACAGGGTCAGGGATATATGCAGAAAAACCGAGTCTGAAATAGCCAATCTTAATGCCCCGGGACAAATCGTTATTTCCGGTTTCGCGGAAAATGTGGAGATGGCAAAGGTGCGTTGCCTGGCCGCCGGAGCTAAGAAAGCCATTGACCTGCCGGTAAGCGGGGGATTTCATTCCCTTTTGATGTTCGAGGCATCGGGCGCGTTAAAGAAAATCTTGGACGATCTGCCTATGTTTATGCCTAAAGCTCCGGTTATCAGCAATTATACTGCGCTACCTATGTACAGGACCGCGGATATAAAGCTGAATCTGGTTTACCAGATATATTCAGCGGTAAGATGGGAAGAGTCAATGAGATATATGCTTAGCCAGGGGGTGACCAAGTTTATCGAATTCGGACCGGGCAAGGTGTTAAGAGGCCTGATGCGCAAGATTGAACCTTCCGCGCAGGTGTTCAACATAGAAAAAGCCGCGGATATCGCTAATTTTGTCAAATAGGAACATTAACGGAGGTAAAATAATGCGTTTAGAAGGGAAAGTGGCTTTGGTTACCGGAGGAGGCAGAGGCATAGGCAAGGAAATATCCCTGTTATTTGCCAGGGAAGGCGCGGATATCGTGATCTGGGATGTTAATCCTCAGGATGCGGATAATACCTGTAAAGAGATCGAGGCTTTAGGCAGGAAGACTTTATCCGGGCAGGTGGATGTCACCGATTATGCCAAGGTAGAAGAAGCGGTCAACAAAATTCTTGACAAATTCAACAAGATTGATATATTAGTTAACAATGCCGGGATCACTAAAGACAATCTGCTTTTGCGGATGAGCCAGGCAGAATGGGATGCGGTCATAAATGTCAACCTTAAAGGGACATTTAACTGCACCAAAGCCTGCGCCAGGCCCCTGATAAAGCAGCGCCAGGGTAAGATTGTCAACATTGCATCGATCATTGGGATAATGGGAAATGCCGGACAGGCAAACTATGCAGCTTCTAAGGCCGGGATAATCGCCTTGACTAAGACCTCGGCCAGGGAAATGGGAAGCCGGAATATCAATGTCAATGCCATAGCCCCTGGATTTATCCAGACGGCTATGACCGACAAGCTTCCCGAAGAAATAAAACAGAAGATGCTGGCTAACATTCCCTTAGGTAAGTTAGGGACCCCTAAGGATGTGGCTAATGCCTGTTTATTCCTGGCCTCGGAGGAGGCGCATTATATAACAGGACAGACCATAGTAGTGGATGGCGGAATGGTGATGGTATAATCGGCGGTTTACAACATATCCCCGCTGTTTCGCGGCGCGCAGCGCAAAGCGAAAACAGGTTCTGGGGATCATTCAAGGAGGAAATAGAATGGCAGTTGAAGAGAAAGTAAAAGCTATAATCGCAGAACAACTTGGCGTAAAACCGGAGGAAGTTACCGCAGAGGCGTCGTTCGTGGATGACCTGGGCGCTGATTCCCTGGATACCGTAGAGCTGGTTATGGCTTTTGAAGAGGAATTCGGTATCGAGATCCCGGATGAGGATGCGGAAAAGATCACCACTGTGAACGAGGCGATTAAATACATCGACGAAAAAACTGCTAATAAATAATATAATGCCGTATTTTGCAGGTTGAATACTACCCCGCCATTTTCACTAGGCGGGGTAAGTTTTAATAAACCAATTAATAATTCATTCAGGTAAAGGATAATGAAGAGCCAGGAAAATAGAGTTGTGGTAACGGGTTTAGGCGTAGTTTCGCCTTTGGGCAACGATATTTCTTCTTTCTGGAGCAGCCTTCAGGCCGGAAAATCGGGGGTGGGTCAGCTTACCACGTTCGATGCCTCGGGATTTGACTGCCATATCGCCGCCGAGGTCAAGGGGTTCGACCCGCAGGCCTTTGGCCTGACCAGGAAAGAAGCTATGCGTATGGAGAAATTCGTCCAATACTCGCTGGCCTGCACTAACCAGGCGGTCAAGAATTCCGGCCTGGACCTTGAGAAAGTTGACAAGGAGCGCGCGGGCGTTATAGTAGGCTCCGGCATAGGCTCTTTGCGGATCATAGAAGAAGAATATAAGGTTTATTTAAAAGGCGGCGCTTCGCGCATTTCGCCTTTTCTTATCCCCAGCCTGATAATCAATGAGGCATCCGGGCATATCGCGATAAAATACGGTTTTAACGGCCCTAATCTGGCGGTGACCACTGCCTGCGCTTCCGGCTCTCATGCTATAGGTAACGCGGTGCGGATCATCCAGCGCGGCGACGCGGATATTATGATCAGCGGAGGCACGGAAAGCTGCGTTACTGCTTTAGGTGTCGGCGGTTTTTGCGCGCTTAAGGCCTTATCTGTGCGTAATGACGAACCGGAGAAAGCCAGCCGGCCGTTCGACGCCCAGCGCACCGGGTTTGTTATGGGTGAAGGCTGCGGCATAGTGATCCTGGAATCACTGGAACACGCCCAAAAAAGAGGGGCGCATATATACTGCGAAGTGCCCGGATTCGGCGCTTCCTGCGACGCCTATCATATAACCGCGCCTGACCCTGACGGCCACGGCGCGTCTTTGGCTATAAAATGGGCGTTAAAAGACAGCGGGCTTAATCCGGAAGATGTGGATTATATAAATGCCCACGGTACATCCACTAAAATGAACGATAAGGTGGAGACCATGGCGATAAAACGGGCGTTGGGCGACCACGCCAAGAAAGTTATGGTAAGTTCGACCAAGTCGATGACCGGACATTTATTGGGCGCGGCAGGCGGTGTGGAGTTTATAGTTTGCTGCCTTGCCATAAAAGATAGTGTTGTCCCTCCCACGATCAACTACGAGTTCCCGGACCCGGACTGCGACCTGGATTATGTCCCGAACGCGGCGCGTAAGGCCGAGGTCGATGTCTGCATCTCAAATTCCCTCGGATTCGGCGGGCATAACGCTACCCTGGTTGCCAAGAGATTCAAATAAAATAAGTTTAAGATAATAGGATTATGGCGCATACAATAGCGGAAAAAATATTATTGGCCCATACGGGCCTTGCCTACCGGCAGGCAGGCAAGAAGGATATCCGCCCGGGCGAATTCATCGAGGCTGATGTGGACGTGGCTTTAGGAAATGATATCACCGCGCCTATCGCCATTTCGGAATTCAAGAAAGCCGGATTTACCAGGGTCTTCGATAAGAATAAGATCGTCCTGGTTCCCGACCATTTCGCCCCGGCAAAAGACCTGAAAAGCGCCAATCAGTGCAAGGCGTTGGCTAATTTCGCCGAGGAACAGAAGATCAAGAATTATTTTGAAGTGGGGTGCATGGGCATAGAGCACGCGTTGCTTCCGGAAAAAGGCATAGTCCTGCCCGGGATGCTGGTCATCGGCGCGGATTCGCATACCTGCACTTACGGCGCCTTAGGCTGTTATTCCACCGGTTTAGGCTCTACTGACCTGGCCAGGGCTTTTGTGGACGGTAAATGCTGGTTCAAGGTCCCGGAGAGCATAAAGTTCATATATAAAGGAAAGCCGAATAAATGGATCTCGGGAAAAGACCTGATCCTTTATACTATCGGCCGGATCGGGGTTGACGGGGCTTTGTATTGCGCGATGGAATTTACCGGCCCGGTGATCAAAAAGCTGCCGATGGATGGCCGGTTCTCTATGTCTAATATGGCGATCGAGGCGGGAGCCAGGGCAGGGATAATCGAAACGGATGAGACTACGCTGGATTATGTAAGATCGACCGGAAAGAAGATCGGCTCTGATTTGAGGAAGAAGTGGCTTAGCCTTAAGGCTGATCCGGACGCGGCATATCAAAAAGTATATGAATGGGATGTTACGGGCCTTAAGCCGCAGGTGGCTTGCCCGCATCTTCCCAGCAATGTAAAACCCGCGGCTGAACTGGGCAATGTCAAGCTTGATCAGGTGGTCATCGGTTCCTGCACCAACGGCAGGATCTCGGACCTGCGGATAGCCGCCAAGATATTAAAAGGCAAGAAGGTTGCCCCGGGATTGCGCTTGATCGTCATCCCGGCGACCCAGAAGATATACCGGGAATGCCTTAAAGAAGGCCTGGCTAAAATTTTCATCAAGTCCGGAGGGGTATTCTCCACTCCGACCTGCGGCCCGTGCCTGGGCGGACATATCGGTATACTTACAGAAGGCGAGACCTGCCTGGCTACCACCAACAGGAATTTTATCGGCAGGATGGGGTCGCCTAAATCATTCGTTTATTTGTCCAGCCCGGCAGTAGCCGCGGTTTCGGCGATCACCGGAAGGATCACTGATCCTAACGAGGTTATATGATACTTAAAGGTAAAGCCCATAAATTCGGCGAGGATGTCAATACCGACGATATAATTTCGGCGAAATACCTGGTTTCCACGGATGCCAAGGAATTGGGCAGCCGCTGTATGGAAGCGATCAGCCCGGATTTCGTCAAAAAGGTCCAGCCCGGGGATATTATCGTGGCCGGCAAGAATTTCGGCTGCGGGTCGTCCCGCGAGCACGCGCCTCTGGCGATAAAAGGATGCGGCATCTCGGCTGTTCTTGCCCCGAGTTTCGCGGCGATCTTTTACCGCAATGCCATAAATATCGGGTTGCCGTTCTTGACCCTGCCGGATACGAGCAGGATCAATGAAGGCGATGAGGTGCAGATCGACCTGAATAACGGCCTGATCAGGAATCTTACCCGAAACGAAGAATATAAGACCCAGCCTTTCCCCCGGTTCCTGCAGGAGCTGGTTGCCAAAGGCGGGTTGATGAATTATATAAAAGAGCGTCGGTAATACAAACCTAATGAGGAAAATATGTATAAAATAGCGGTAATACCCGGAGACGGGACAGGTCCGGAAGTGGTCGCGGAAGGGATGAAAGTCCTGGACGCGGCTTCAAAAAAGTTCGGTTTCAAATATGAATCCAAGGCCTTTGATCTCGGCGGGACGCGTTATTTAAAGACCGGCAAGACCGTTGAAGATGCGGATGTCGAAGAGTTGAAGAAATATTCGGCGATATTCCTGGGGGCTATCGGCCATCCTGAAGTAAAACCCGGGATACTGGAAACCGGCGTGCTTTTGAAATTACGCTTCGCACTGGACCAGTATATCAACCTGCGCCCGGTGAAATTGTACAATCCTGCGTATTGCCCGCTTAAAGATAAGAAGCCTGAAGACATCGATTTTGTGGTCGTGCGCGAGAATTCCGAAGGCCTGTATAAAGGGATGGGCGAGTTCAAGGATAAAGGGACCATGGATGAAGTGGCTATCCAGATATCCTATAATACCCGCAAGGGCGTGGAGCGCTGCATCCGTTACGCCTTTGAGTTCTGCCGCAAACGCAATAAAAGGAAGAAGCTGACCCTGTGCGGTAAGACCAATGTTTTGACCTATGCCTGGGATCTCTGGGAAAGGACCTTTAACGAGGTGGCCAAGGAATACAAAGATATTACCACTGATTACGCGCATGTGGACGCCACAACTATGTGGTTCGTGAAGAATCCCGAATGGTTTGACGTGATCGTTACCGATAATATATTCGGGGACATAATCACCGATCTGGGCGCGATGATCCAGGGCGGAATGGGCATTGCCGCGGGCGGGAATATCAATCCCCAGGGCGTTTCTATGTTCGAGCCTATCGGAGGCTCTGCTCCTAAATATACCGGCAAAAACGTGATCAATCCTCTGGCGGCCATCTGCGCCGCAGGGATGTTGTTGGAGAACCTGGGCGAGGTAAAAGCCGCCAAGGCTATCGAGGATGCGGTGATCGGCATCTGCAATAAAGACCTGAAATCTCTGGCCGCCGGTAAAATGGGTTATTCCACACAGGAGATCGGCGACCTGGTCGTAAAAAAATTATAGAGATAAAAGGGGAAACACATATGAAAAAGAAGGAAAAATATAATATTGCGGTAGTGGGCGCGGGCGCGGTGGGTATAGAGATGCTGCGCTGCCTGAAGGATCGTAAATTCCCGGTTGACCGGTTAAAGATACTGGCGCGCTCTTCACGGGAGATGGAAGTGGACGGCGCGAAATACCAGGTGTCCGCGATATCCCCGGAAGCCTTTGAGGGAGTTGATATCGCGTTGTTCGCCGGCACTGAGGGCGAAAAAGGCGCGTCAGTCACCTATGCGGTCGAGGCGGTAAAAAGAGGCGCGGTGGTGATCGATAACGGAGCGGATTTCCGGATGGACCCGGATGTGCCTTTGGTCGTCCCCGAGGTGAACGCCAAGGATATCAAGAGGCATAAAGGCATAATCGCCAATCCCAATTGTTCGACTATCCAGATGGTCGTGGCTTTAAGCCCGATCCATAAGAAGGCCGGCATTAAAAGGGTCATAGTTACGACCCTGCAGGCTGCATCAGGAGCGGGAAAGGCTGCAGTAGAGCAGTTAAAAGATGAATTAAAGCAGATCGCCGGCAGTGATTACCGGAATATTCAGGCGGATGTCGCCAGTAAAGTTATGCCGCAGCAACTAGCTTATAATGTGTTTCCCCAGATCGGCGGGTTCGCGGATTTTGATTTTACCAGCGAGGAATGGAAACTGGTCAAAGAGACCCATAAGATAATGGGCGATAAAAAGATCAAGGTCTCGGCTACCACTGTAAGGGTGCCGGTGCGCATAGGGCATTCCGAGGCTGTCTATATCGAGACTAAAAAGACGATCGCGCCTGAGGCGGTCAAGGAGCTGCTTTCCAATTCTCCGGGCATTGTCGTGATTGACGATTCCAGGAAGAGCCTTTATCCTATGCCTAAGGATGTAGAAGGCAAGTATGATACTTATGTCGGCCGCATCCGCCAGGATCCGTTCGTCAAGAACGGCCTTTGGTTATGGGTGGTCGCGGATAACCTTTTAAAAGGCGCGGCTTCCAACACCATTCAGATCGCTGAAGAACTGATCCGTTAAAATCCGGGACGGTTCTCAACTGCATCTAAAAGTGTTCCCCCTATGGGGACAGTTTTGTTTGGGTTTGAGGACCGTCCCTGCTAAATTATGCGTAATATAAGCCTTACTCTGCAATATGAGGGGACAAGGTATAACGGCTGGCAGCGCCAGCGCAATACGCGTAATACTATCCAGGAGATAGCCGAGAAAACTCTTTCCCGGATACTGCAATCAAAAATATCTTTGATCGCCTGCGGCAGGACGGACGCCGGGGTGCATGCCCAACAGCAAACCGTTAATTTCAAGACTAAGAATCCTATCCCCTTAAACAATCTCAAAAAGGCTTTAAATTCGCTTTTGCCTGACGATATAAAAGTCAGCGCTGCGCGGATTGTCCCCGCGGATTTCCACAGCCAGTATTCCTGCCTTTCCAAAACATACTGTTATACCATTCTAAACCGCGATCATCCTGACGTATTCCAGCGCGGCCGGGTTTACTTTTATCCGCACCGCCTTGATTTCGCGGCGATGCGCAAGGCCAGCCGGTTCCTGGCCGGGAAACACGATTTTTCTTCTTTTAAGAAAACAGAGATCAGAGGGCCTAAGACCAATGTGCGCGATATCCGCAGCATCCGCTTGAAGAAAAAGAACGGGTTTATCTATATTGAGATCACCGCCAAGGGTTTTTTGTATAATATGGTCCGGAATATAGCCGGGACTCTTATTGAGGTCGGCAGGGGTAAAATACGGATAAGCGACCTGCCCGGGATATTATCCGCTAAGGACAGGAGCGCTGCCGGGCCTACTGCCCCGGCCTGCGGTTTATGTTTGATTAAAGCGAGGTTTTAATATATAATAAACCCGTGTTTCGCGCGTTCGATCACTTTATCCTGAATGAAAATGAAAAATAATGTTTTGACATTTATTATGGCCGGAGGCAAGGGGGAAAGGCTTTGGCCTTTGACCAAAGACCGGACCAAGCCCGCTGTGCCTTTCGGGGGGATATACCGGATAATCGATTTTCCTTTGAGCAACTGCATTAATTCCGGCCTGCGCAAGGTTTACGTGCTTACCCAGTATAAATCCGCTTCTTTACAACGGCATATACGTCTGGGCTGGAATATCCTTTCTTCGGAATTGAACGAATATATCGAACTCCTGCCGGCGCAGCAGCGGGTAGGAGATACCTGGTATCTGGGAACGGCTGACGCGATATACCAGAACCTGAATACCATGGATATCGACCGGCCGGATGATGTGTTGATCCTTGCCGGAGACCATGTTTACAAGATGAATTATTCGGCAATGGTCGATTTTCACCGCCAGTCCAAGGCGGACATTACCTTGAGCGTGGTCGAGATGGATCAGGCAAAATCCGAACACTTCGGCGTGGTGGAGGTGGACAACCAGTCAAGGGTGTGCGGTTTTCAGGAAAAACCCCATTCCCCTCATACGATCCCCGGACAGCCGGGAAAGATATACGCTTCTATGGGTATATATATATTCCGGCATCAGGCGCTTAAAGAGGAGCTTTTAGAGGACGCGCATATGGATAATTCCCAGCATGATTTCGGCAAAGATATCATACCCCGGATGGTCAAGAAGGGCGCGAAGGTTATGGCGTATAATTTTATAGATGAGAACAGGAAAGAAGCCAAATACTGGCGGGATATCGGTGCTATCGACGCCTATTACGAGGCGAATATGGACTTGATCGATGTTGCCCCGGTTTTTAATCTCTATGATAAAAACTGGCCTATCCGCACTTATCAGGAACAGTTCCCCCCGGCCAAGACCGTGTTTGCCGGGGAGGAGATCACCGGCAGGGTGGGGCTTGCCCTGGATTCCCTGGTTTCCGGAGGGAGCATAATCAGCGGCGGCCAGGTAAAACGCTCGATACTTTCCCCTAATGTGAGGATCAACAGCTTTTGCCGGGTGGACGATTCCATATTGATGGAAGGGGTGAATGTCGGCAGGTACGCCAGGATAAAGCGCAGCATAATCGACAAGGACGTGAATATCCCCGAAGGAACGGTAATAGGTTACGATCCGGATGAGGACCGCAAGCGGTTCTATGTCACTGAATCCGGCATTGTGGTGGTGGCCAAGAAAACCGAGATAAGGGAGAGAGAATGAAAAACGCGCAGGTGAGGAAGGCGAATATAAAGGATATAAAGCAGATACAGGGGTTGATAAATTATTTTGCTAAGCATGACCTGATGCTGCCCCGTTCGTTGAATGAGTTGTACGAGAATATACGGGATTTCTGGGTCATCGACCTCAAAGGAAAGATCCTGGGCTGCGCCGCGGTGCATATATCCTGGGATGATCTGGTGGAGATCAAGTCGGTGGCAGTGGATAAGGATCACCATAAGAAAGGCCTGGGCTTGCTGCTTTTAGGCGAATGCTTAAAGGAATCAAGGTCCCTGGGAGCCAAAAGGGTGTTTGTCCTGACCTATGCCCCGGATTTTTTCCGCAAGGCCGGATTCCGCAAGATCGAGCATTCGGCGCTGCCGCATAAGATATGGGCCGAATGCATCAACTGCCCGAAATTCCCGGATTGCAAGGAGACCGCGCTTTTAAAAAATATTGCAAAATAGAACAGGTATAGTATAATTAAGTGTTTTTATATCAAAAGTGTTATGGGGTTGGGATTTGAGGCGGTATTAATATGACTGACACCCGCGCAATGGCACCCGACTTTATTGGAATAAGTCGGTGTGTGCTCGGTAGCACAGAATATGTGCCGGTGTGGTATCTTGAAAAATAGACACCCGGACCAATCGGAATATGGTCCGGTGTCGCATAGGTATGCGAGGAGGTTTGAATGTTGGATTATTTGTTGACTGATGAACAGAAAATGATCAAGGAACTGGCCCATAAGATCGCCGAGGAAAAGGTCAGGCCGGTGGCAGCAAAGCACGATAAAACCGAGGAATTCCCCTGGGAGATTTTGAAGGTTATCGGGGAATCCGATCTTTTCGGATTGTTCATTCCCGAGGAATACGGCGGGATGGGCGTTAATGTGCTCAACCTTTGTCTGGCTACCGAAGAATTATCCCGCGCCTGCGGCGGCATCGCGGTCTGCTATGCGGCTTCGGCTTTGGGGACATTCCCGATAGTATTGTTCGGCAATGACGAGCAGAAAAAGAAATACCTGCCGGACCTGGCCAGGGGGACCAAGATAGCGGCATTCGGCCTTACTGAGCCTGAGGCGGGTTCAGATGCCGGCGCGATCAAGACCACTGCCAGAAAAGAAGGCGATCATTACGTATTGAACGGGACAAAGCATTTTATCACCAACGGCGGCGAGGCTCAGACTTATACCGTGGTGGCGATGACCAATAAGGCTAAAGGGGCTCGCGGGGCCAGCGCTTTTATCGTGGAAAAAGGGACTAAAGGATTTACCTTCGGCAAGAAAGAAGATAAGATGGGTATCCGCGCCTCGATCACCCAGGAACTGGTCTTTAACGAATGCAAGATTCCCAAAGAGAACCTGCTTTCCAAGGAAGGCATGGGTTTTATCGTGACAATGAAAACATTCGATATGTCCCGCCCCGGCGTTGCGGCGCAGGCCTTAGGTATAGCGCAGGGCGCGATGGAGCTGGCGGTAAAGTATGCCAAGCAAAGGCACCAGTTCGGCAAATCCATCTCCAGTTTTCAGGGGATACAGTGGATGCTGGCGGATATGGCCACTGAGATAGAGGCGGCCAGGGCATTGGTTTATTCTTCGGCCAGGATGGTGGACGCCGGAGTAAAAGACGTGGGCAGCGCCTCGGCGATGGCCAAGCTTTACGCCTCGGACGTGGCTATGAGGGTGACTAACGACGCTATCCAGATATTCGGCGGGTACGGTTATATGAAGGATTATCCGATCGAAAAATATATGCGTGACGCGAAGATCACTCAGATATACGAGGGTACCAACCAGATCCAGCGCAATATCATCGGTCTGCAGTTGATAAAAGATCTGGCCAAGTGATCCAAGGAGGGTAATGGATAACGTACCCGAAAGAAGGAAATTCACCAGGGCGCTTTTATTCGCGGAGATCATCTTTAAGCGCAGGAAAACGCCGGATGAACCCGGACAGGTTTCAATAACCCGGAATATCGGCCGGGGAGGGTTGTGCATTATTTCCAGTATCAAGCTGGATGACGGAGAGATATTGGACCTGAGCATATCACTGCCTCAGGAAGATAAAGCGATCGAGGTCGCCAGCAGGGTGGTCTGGGTAAAAGAGTATACAATAAGCGAGACTATACAGGCAAAAAGATATACTGTGGGGGTGGAGTTTTTTGGCGGCAGCGAGCTGGCGATGGAAAAGATCGACCGCTATATAGCCAGCCACAACAACCCGGGAAAATCATGAACATAATCATTTGCATCAAGCAGGTTCCGGAAACAACAGAGGTCAGGATCAATCCCCAGACCAATACCTTGATCCGTGACGGGGTCAAATCAATTATCAACCCTTTTGATATGTACGCCATCGAAGAAGGCGTGCGGCTTAAGGAGCGGTTCGGCGGAAAGATCGTGGTGGTAACTATGGGCCCGCCGCAGGCTGAAGCCGCTTTGCGCGAAGCCATATCTATGGGCTGCGACGAGGCTATTCTGGTATCCGACCGCGCGTTCGCAGGAAGCGATACCTGGGCTACCAGCTATACCTTATCCTGCGCCATAAAAAGGATCGCCAAAGAGGCCGGCGGCATGGACCTGGTGATCTGCGGAAAGCAGGCGTCCGACGGTGACACGGCGCAGGTAGGGCCGGGGATCTCCACGCACCTGGACATCCCCCAGATAACCTATGTCAAGAAGATCGAAGAGATAAAAGAAAAAAAGGCGCGGGTGGAAAGAATGACCGAAGAAGGCTATGACGTAATGGAAGCCCCCCTCCCGGCATTATTTACGGTAGTCAAAGAGATCAATCAGCCGCGCATACCTTCTTTGAAAGGGATGATGAAGGCCAAATCCGCGAAGATTACCCATTGGACGGCCAAGGATATTGACGCGGATCCCCAGAACCTGGGGCTTTCCGGATCGCCTACGAACGTGGTAAGGATATTCACTCCGCCGCAGCGCCAGGGCGGCCAGATGCTTGCCGGGGAGACTCCGGAAATTGTTGAGAAACTGGCGGGATTAATCAAAAGCGAGATAATAGGGTAAATAAAAACTATGGGAATCCAGATCATCGATGATAAGTGCGTGGGATGCGGTTTGTGCGTTAAGGCCTGCCCGTTCGGGGCCGTTACTTCCGTAAACAAGAAAGCGATTATCGACCTGCATAAATGCAATCTCTGCGGGGCGTGCGTGCCGGCCTGCAAGTTCAAGGCCATATTGCTGGAAAAGCCTCAGGCTGTCCAGGCCAAGAAAGACCTCAGCGTTTATAAAGGGGTATGGGTGTTTGCCGAGCAGAAAAAGGGCAAAGTCCAGTCGGTTTCTTTTGAGCTGGTAGGCAAGGCCAGGGAGTTGGCGCAGAAATTGAATACCAGCGTTTCGGCGGTTCTTTTAGGAAGCAATGTCGAGATGGGCGCGCAGGAATTGATCGCCGGCGGCGCGGATAATGTTTACCTGGTGGATTCCCCGGAGTTGGCAAATTTCCTGGATGAGCCGTATACCAACGTATTGGTGAAATTGATCCAGAAATACAAACCGGAGATCGTCTTAAGCGGGGCTACGATAATCGGCAGGTCGCTGATGTCCAGGATCGCCATTAAGATCGACGCCGGGCTTACCGCGGATTGCACCGGATTGGATATTGATCCGGACAGGAAACTGCTTTTGCAGACCAGGCCTGCTTTCGGCGGAAACATTATGGCTACGATCATCAGCCCGAATCACCGGCCGCAGATGTCCACGGTAAGGCATAAGGTTTTTGTCCAGCCGGCATTAGAGAAGCAGAGAAAAGGCAAGGTTATTAAAGAGTCATTCCCGATCTCGGAATTTTCTTCCCGGACCTCGCTCATCGATGTCATTGAGGAAGTGGAGAACCTGGTGAATTTATCCGAAGCGGATATCATAGTTTCCGGAGGAAGGGCCCTGGGCGGCCCGGATAATTTTCAGATGTTAAGGGACCTGGCCCAGGTATTAGGCGCGGCAGTGGGCTCTTCGCGCGCGGCGGTGGATGCCGGATGGATACCATATTCCCATCAGGTCGGCCAGACCGGAAGGACCGTGGCCCCTAAGCTTTATTTCGCCTGCGGTATATCCGGACAGATCCAGCATCTGGTAGGTATGCAGTCCTCCAAGGTGATCATTGCGATCAATAAAGATCCTGATGCGCCTATATTCAAAGTGGCTACGTATGGTATTGTGGGGGACATCTTCGAGATAGTGCCGGCTTTGACCAAAAAATTCAAGGAAGTCTTGAGAAAATAATCCCGTCTAACGCCTCAATCCTGTAAAACCCTTCATGTAGTGATCTGCACACCTTTGCATATTTTAGCATAATTATGTTCTGTTATAGCTAACTATGGCTATAATGTGTCCTTTAAGCTTCTGGTTGTATGTCTATGTTAAGATATGTAAATATTTTCCTTGACAAAAAACATCTTTTTCTTTATAATTGAAACAAGTAAGTTTTGTTTAAACGTGACACCCAACTTAATCGGCACCTTGCCTTAGGGTATAGGCAAGTATCCCGCTCTCTGCGGGAAAAAGTTGGTGTTAAGTCCGTACTTAAGGAAAACATATGTTCGCGAATGACCTGATGACAATAGAAGACTTGGCAGCTTACCTTAAAGTAAGCCGCCGGACTATTTATGAATGGCTCAAGCAGAATAAGGTCCCGGCGTTAAAGATCGTCGGGCAATGGCGTTTTAAAAAAGATAAAATAGATTCATGGATGGAAGCGCAGGCCCATGCATAGATCATATCCGGATAACGGAATACGCGTTTTTAATTTTAATTAGGGAGGGATAATGTATTTTAAAAGATTAGAGATCGTAGGGTTCAAATCGTTTATGGATAAGACTGTTTTGAATTTTGAGCCCGGGGTGACCGCGGTGGTCGGCCCGAACGGCTGCGGAAAATCCAATATCTTCGACAGCATACGCTGGGTGCTGGGAGAGCAGTCTGCCAAATCCCTGCGCGGCTCGGCGATGGAAGACGTGATCTTCAACGGTACGGATACCAAGCCGGCGCTGGGTATGGCTGAGGTCAGCCTGACCTTTGACAATGAGCAGCGGCATTTTAATGTGGACCAGGATGAGGTGGTCATCACCCGCAGGATCTTCCGTTCCGGGGAAAGCGAATACCTGCTGAATAAAAATCTGGGCAGGTTGAAGGATATCCAGGACCTTCTTTTAGGCACGGGTATCGGCGCGGAGAGCTATTCCATTATCGCCCAGGGAAAGATCGACCTGATCTTGAGCTCGCGCCCGGAAGACCGGCGCATGGTTTTTGATGAGGCGTCGGGGATCACCAGGTATAAATCCCAGAAAAGAGAGGCCTTGCGCAGGCTGGAAGAGACCGAACAAAATCTGCTCAGGCTTAATGATATTATAGTGGAAGTAAAACGCTCTATCGGCTACCTGGAGAGGCAGGCGAACAAGGCCCGCAGGTTCCAGATCTGTTTTGATGAATTGAAAGCCAAGGAGATAAAGCTGGCCCTGGCGCAGAAGAAGAATTTGATACAAGAGATCTCCGGGATCACTATATATCTGGACAGCCTGCGTAACAGGGAAGAGGCGTTATTGGCCCAGATAAAAGCGGACGAGAACAACATTGGCCAGCGCAATATGGAATTGAAGGGGCTGGAGGCGGATCTCGCCAATATGAAGAACGCGATCATGAATTCCGAGAACCTCATCGAGCGCAACCGGCAGCATACCTCTTTTAACCACGAGCGGATCAAAGAGCTGGGCAATACCAAGACCTATCTTGAATCCCAGATACTGCAGACCCGGGAGCGCGTGGTTAAGGACGAGGAGAAGCTTAAAGGCCTCAAGGAAGAGCAGGAAGCCATCCGCAAGAGTTTTGAGGAGAAATCTCTGATCTTAAAGACCCATGAAGACAAGCTTAATGATCTGGTTGGCGGCATAAAGAGGTCTCATGACATTATCGCCCAGGACAAAAAGAACATTATGGACCTGGCTAATATGACCACCCAGGTGAAGAACGAGCTTACTGATTTTGCTTCCCGGGAACAGGTTTTTATCGCCAGGCAGAAAAGGCTGGACCTGGAAAAGGCCAAGATCGCCGAGGAAAGATCCCAGGTGGAGGGCAATCTCACGGAATTGGATAAAGAGTTGATGGCCGGCGAAAGCCTGCACCAGGAGCTTTGCGCCAGGATCGCGGCGGCCAAGGCTGAGCTGGACGCGGAAACCCTGAAATTAAAACAGGCGGAAGAGGAATTAGAGACCCTGGAAAGGCAGAAGACCGGGCTTATATCGCAGAAGGAATTCTTGGAGAAGCTGAAGAGCCAGTACGAGGATATCAGCGAATCGATGAACGCGACGATCTATCTGGATAAGCTCCCGGCTGAGACTATCACCGGGCTGGTGGTAAAGCTTAAAGCCGTGCAGGGCGGCCCTGACCCGGTGAATAACGATCTGTCCGCCCAGGGATACAAAATGTCCGGCGAGGCCAAGCCTATCGACCTGGACGCGCAGAGGGTTAATGATAAGATTAAGGAGATCGAGGAAAAGATTTTAGGGTTGGCCGGGACTAAACTCCTTCTGGAAACCCGGATCAAGGAATTGACTGCTTCCAACCAGGCGCTCGATCAGCAGGAGCAGGACCAGGAAATGGCCCTGGCTAACAAGAAGACCGTGCACCACACGATCCTCGAGCAATTCAATAAGATCAAGGAAGAAGAGGAGCTTATTGCTTTGGAGCTGTCCGATGTCCTGGCGGAATTGAAGAGCCTGGAAGAAAAGATACTGGGACTTAAGGCCAGATTGGCCGGGTTGGAAAATAAAGACCGGGAGTTGGAGGCTTCTATACACGCGGAGCAGGAAAGCATCAGCCATAATTCGCGGATAAAAGAAGAAGTCCTGGTGGAGATGACCCAGGTCAAGACCGTATTGGAGAATCTCGGCCAGCGCCTGAATTCCGAAGATGAAACTTTAAAGGCTTTGGAAGACGCCTGCCGCCAGGGTAACGAGGATATACATAACCAGGAGAACAAGATCAAGGAAACTGTTTCCCGGCAGCAGGGTCTGGAAGAGGAGATTAAGAACCTGGACTCGGAGAATCTGGTGCTGGTAAAAGAAATAGACGCTCAACGCAATACCCTTTCCGAAGCCGATAAGAAATACGCGGCGATGTCGGAGAGCGTGAACGGCATAATCTCCCGGATCGACGCCAAAAGAAACGACCATGAGATATTAAAAGAGAATATTTATTCGGAACAGATGCGCCAGAAAGACATAGAGTTCAAATACCAGACCATAAAAGATAGGATGAACTCGGCATATAAGATAGACCTGGACAGGCCGGAGACGATCAGTGCCGCGGATAGCGCTCTGCAAGTTGTGCCTGTTGAGCAAGCCCCTGTTTCCGCGGCTGCGCCGGAGGATAATAGCCGGGATCAGGCAGATGTCGTTTTTCCTGTTGTCACAGACCCGGTATTATTGTTAACCGGGCCGTCAGCGCCGCAGGAACCGGTAGAGGAAGAGGTGATTGATGAGGGGCTGTTGTCCGAGGAGATCGAAAAACTTAAAGAGCGCATTGATTCCTACGGCACGGTCAACCTGGTGGCTATAGCCGAATACGATGAATTAAAGAAGCGTTATGATTTTCTGAATCAGCAGCAGGCTGATCTTGCCGGGGCTAAGGAATCGTTGCAGGAAGCGATCCGCAAGATCAACCATACCACCAAGAAAATGTTTATGGAGACGTTCGAGAAAGTGCGCGAGGAATTCCGCAATTATTTCAAGATGCTCTTTAACGGGGGGGACGCGCAGGTTTACCTGATCGATGAGAATGATCCGCTGGAATCCGGCATAGAGTTGGTCTGCCGGCCTCCGGGGAAGAAGCTGCAGAATGTCCTGCTGCTTTCCGGCGGCGAAAAATCGCTTTCGGCTATCGCGCTGATCTTCGCCATATTCAAGGTCAAGCCCGCGCCTTTCTGCATCCTTGACGAGATCGACGCCGCGCTGGATGAGTCCAACGTGGACCGCTTCAGCAGGATGTTCTCGGAATTCACCGGGACCTCGCAGTTCATAGTGATAACTCATAATAAAAGGACGATCGCCAATGCCAATGTAATGTACGGTATTACTATGCAGGAATCCGGCGTGTCCAAGATAGTATCGGTTAAGTTCGCGGAATCAAAAACAAAGAGTGAACCCGCGCCCCAGCCAGTCGCCGCTTAGTAGGGGACGGTTCCTGCGATCATTATTCATTGCGGCGTAATAAGTTGCAATAAGGCATTTGTCAAGTCCGCAGGAAATGATTTACAATAAATTTGTCAATAGGCTTGTTGTAATTCGTTGGAGGGTAGTTAGTTAGAGCAAGAGGAACCGTCCCCTTTGTTTTAGCCGCAGGTGTTGTTCTTGCCTTTTTTCTTCGCTTCGTAGAGCGCTTTGTCTGAATAAGATCCGAGTTCCGCGGCAGTGTTGCCGTTCTCCGGGAATGTGGCCAGCCCAAGGCTGGTAGTGATGGTCTTTTGGGGAAGGTTCTCCTGATGGATGAAGGGGTGCTTGGCGATATTCTCCCTGAACCTCTCGGCGATCATAAACGCCTCTTTTTTATCGGTATAAGGCAGGATGATCGCGAATTCTTCTCCGCCATAACGGCAGACATAATCCATTTTTCTGGATTGATTCTTGAGCAGGTTGGCCATTTCTTTGAGGATATGATCGCCGGCCTGGTGGCCGAAGGTGTCGTTGTATACCTTGAAATCGTCGATATCCAGCATAAGCAGGCTGAACTGGGTGGATGTGGCTTTGCTTTTTTCCACTTCCACGCCCAGCAGGTATTGGAAGTACCCGTGGTTCCAAAGGTTGGTCAGGGAGTCCAGGTGCACCCGGATAACGGTCTTTTCATATAACTGGGAATTTTCGATAGCCAGGCCTGCCTGGTTGGCGAGCATTCGCAGCATCCGCAGCTCGTCTTTGCCGATAGGTTTATGGGTGATGAAATTATCCGCCATAATGATACCGTTGACCTTGTCTTTGGCTTTCAGCGGGACCAGGACCACTTCGTCGGACTTAAGGATCTGTATGACCGGGTCATTCCGGTAGTTCTGAATGGTCTCCTGGGTCAGGTGCAAAGGCATTCCTTCCGTCACGCATAAAGAAAGAAGGTTGTTTTTTTGTTCGCTTAACGGCATTTTGATCAACTGGACCTGTTGGCTAAAACCGGATTTTGGGGTATTATCCGATACCTTGTAGGCGTTGATCAGGTCTTCCATATCCATTTTTTCCTGTTCGACATAGTTCCAGACCCGGTTGGCTTCTTCCCCTGATTCCGGGCCGATCGCGGTTTTTCCCTCAATGATATTTTCTTTTTCGTTGACCAGGAAGAGGACCGCCCGGTTGAATCCCAGGCCGATGTGTGCGGTTACCCCGGTAAGGATGATGTAAAGGATCTCATCCAGTTTGAGGGTGGTGCGCATAGCGTTGGAGATCTCGTAAAGGATCGTCAGCTCGGATTTTGTGCGTTCCAATTCCTGCTTTATTTTGGCTAATTCGTCCATTGGTTTAAATTTAACACAATTTTGCCTGGCTGTCAACCTAAGCTGAAATATGTTAGAAATCCCGGTAAATTACGTCTATTATATATAGAGAACCAATCCAATTGGAGGCATTGGAATGCAGGATTATCGGCACCCAACCTAAATCATCCGCCATATAAGAATGGCGGGTGTGTCGCTATTTACGCCAGGAAAGGTTGGTGTCGCAACCGTATGTTAAACCCGATCTTATTGGCGCCTGCCATTTTTGGATATGGCAGCATACGCTTTTGCGTTAATAGATCGGTGTTGCATCCGTATATTACACCCGATCTTATTGGATAGATCGGTGTTGCATCCGTATGCAAGGGGGGGGGTGATTATTTGTTTGACAGCCAGACGGCTGTGGGATATAATATTTTCTCTAAAACTATATAAAATACGCTACGTAAATGGAGGCAGGAATGGCAAAAGACCCGAAATCCGGCACTAAAGATGAAGAAGCTGTTTTGAATGATAAAAAGGAGCTTTCCGACCGTCAAAAAGCCCTGGAATTGGCGCTTTCGCATATTGAAAAGCAGTTTGGCAAAGGCTCGATAATGAAATTAGGCGGTAAGATCAAGATTGATGTCGAGGTCATTCCCACCGGCGCGCTTACTTTGGATTCCGCTTTGGGCGTAGGCGGTTTTCCCCGGGGCAGGGTCATTGAAATATTCGGCCCCGAGGCCTCAGGTAAAACTACTCTTACTTTGACCGCCATAAGGGAGATCCAGAAAAAAGGCGGGGTCGCCGCTTTTATTGACGCGGAACACGCCTTTGATTCTACTTACGCTAAAAAAATAGGCCTGAACCTGGATGACCTGCTTATTTCACAGCCGGATACCGGTGAGCAGGCTTTAGAGATCACCGAGACCCTGGTCCGTTCCAACGCGGTTGACCTGGTCGTGGTTGATTCAGTCGCGGCTTTGACGCCCCGGGCTGAGATCGAAGGTGAAATGGGCGATTCGCATATGGGCCTGCAGGCCAGGCTTATGTCCCAGGCTATGCGTAAATTGACCAGCGCGATCAGCAAATCCCGGACCAGCGTTATCTTTATCAATCAGATCCGCGAGAAGATCGGGGTGATGTTCGGCAATCCCGAAACTACTCCCGGCGGCAGGGCTTTGAAATTCTATTGTTCGGTCAGGCTGGATGTGCGCAGGATCGCTTCGCTTAAGGCCGCGGATAATACGGTTTTTGGCGGCAGGGTCAGGGTTAAAGTGGTCAAGAATAAAGTCGCTCCGCCGTTCAGAGAGGCGGAGTTCGATATACTGCATGATGAAGGAATTTCCAAGGCGGGAAGCGTAATCGACGCCGGTCTGAAATTAGAGTTACTGCAGAAATCCGGGACATGGATATCTTTCCAGGACCAGAAGCTCGGCCAGGGCAGGGACGCTGCGGTTAAGACTTTGAAGGAACAGCCGAAACTGCAGGACAGCATTGAGAAAGAGATCAGGAAGAAGATCACCGCGGGATTGGGATAAGGGAAGGGTGTTGTGTAACTTGTTGCCACCCTGCGCAGATCGGTTTTGCGCCGGTGTTGACTAGGTAGTCACACCCAATTTGATTGGTAAGGTTGGTGTTGGGCAAGTAATGCACACCCGGCGCCAATGGGAATTGCGCCGGTGTTGCATTCGTATGCAAGGAGGGTTGGAGGATGAAAGCGAAGAGGTTGGGATGGGCTTTAATGACTTTATCTGTTGGTCTGGTCATCGGGTTGTGCATTGCCGCGGGGTTGAACATGCCGCAAAAGGCGCACAGCCAGGCTGCGAAGCAGGATCGGGTCGTTAGCCTGCAGCCGCAGACAGTCCCTTCTTTGGATGGTTCGCGCATGGAAGACGCAATCATTAACGTCGCCGGCACAGTCGGCAAGGCTGTGGTCTCCATAACGGCGGAGCACATTACTAAGTTCCCCGGGACGACCAGAAGGTTTTATTTCCGCAGCCCGGAGGGCGGCGATAAACCATCTTTCGGAGAGGATGACCCTTTCAGCAAGTTCTTCGACGAATTTTTCGGTGAGATGCCGGAAAGGGAATACCGCCAGGCCGGTGTTGGGTCAGGGGTGATCGTCGATCACCGCGGATATATCCTGACCAATCAGCATGTTATCGCCGACGCGGACAAGCTTAGCATAGTCCTTCCTGACGGCCGGGAATTCAAAGGTGAGGTAACCGGGCAGGACAGCCGTTCAGACCTGGCGATCGTCAAGATCGACGCGGCTAATTTGCCTGTAGCTGTTATGGGGGATTCCGACAGCCTCAGGATCGGGCAATGGGTAGTAGCTATCGGAAATCCTTTTGGTTTTTCGATGCAGAATCCCGAGCCCACTGTGACTACCGGCGTGATCAGCGCCCTGCACCGGACCTTGGGCAGGACTTTGTCCCGCAGCCGGGATTATAATGACCTTATTCAGACCGACGCGGCGATAAACCCGGGTAATTCCGGTGGCCCGTTGGTCAATCTTAAAGGCGAGATTGTGGGGATCAACGTCGCCATATTTTCCACCTCCGGCGGCAGCCAGGGCATAGGTTTTGCCATACCTTCAAATAACGCCAAACGGATCGTCTCCCTGTTGATCGAAGGCAAGAAGGTGAAGTACGGGTGGCTGGGCATCGCGGTGCAGGATCTGACCGAAGACCTGGTTAAATATTTTAAATTGGCCGACAAGAACGGCGCTATGGCGATCAAGGTGCTCAAGGGCAGCCCCGCGGAAAAGGCCGGGATAAAGGCCAATGACGTGATCCGGCAGTTCGACAATACGCGGATCAATACGGTCAAAGAGCTGTTAAGCGCGGTGAATAAGGCGGAAGTGGGTAAGAAGGTCAAGGTTGCCTTGATCCGCGATAAAAAAGATATGACCCTGGATATTATCGTTGAAGAGCGGCCTGCGGATCAGGATGACGCTGAGCCGGGAACCGCCGAACAGGTTAAGCCGGGAAGCTGGAGAGGCATGGATATCGCCGAGCTTGATTCCGCTTCCGGCAAAAGGTTTAGGTTAAGGGACAGCGAAGGCGTGGTAGTTACGAATGTCGAGCCGAACAGCCCGGCGGATGACGCGGGGATCGTACCCGGGGATGTTATCCTGGAAGTTAATGAACAGCCGGTGAGCAACAGCGCCGATTTTAAGAAGGCGGTCCAGGGGCTGAAAGGCGCGGTGTTGGTTTCCTTGAACCGCGGCTACTTGATCATCAAAGAAAAAAGTGAGAAATAGCCGGGACCCGGAAAGCCAGGAGCAGGCCAGGGAATACGCGTTCTTTCTGCTAAAGTTTCGGCTGCGCACGGAAAAAGAGCTTTACCAGAGGCTGAAGAGAAAGAGCTTTTCCGAGGGCTGCGTAAATAAGACCCTGGAGTTCTTAAAGGCAAAGAGATTTATAGACGACCGTTTGTTCGCCAAGGCCTGGGTGGAAAGCAGGCTGAAAAAACCGTTGGGATTGCGAAGGCTGGCGGCGGAATTGAAGATAAAAGGCGTGGCCGAGGAGATCATCAACAGCCGGCTAAATGAAGCGAAAAAAGGTTATTCCGAAGAAGATGTAGTAAAAGAGATAATCAGGCAAAAACAGGAAAAGACAAGAGGCATCGATCCTCTGAAGGCAAAAAAACGCATTTATTCTTATCTGTTGCGTAGGGGTTTCTCGCCGGAAGTAGTAATCGATAGCATCTCCCGACTAAAAATATGAACGCAGACATCATCCGACAAAAATACCTGGATTTTTTTCGCAGCCGCAGGCATAAGGTGGCGGAAAGCGATTCGCTGGTCCCCAAAGAGGACCCTACGGTCTTATTCACTCCCGCCGGGATGAACCAGTTCAAGAAACAGTTCCTGGGGATGATCACGGATTTCAGCCGGGCAGCCAGTTCTCAGCGTTGCCTGCGCACCGATGATCTGGATAAGGTGGGCAAGACCGATTGCCACCATACCTTCTTCGAGATGCTCGGCAATTTTTCCTTCGGCGATTATTTCAAAGAGGACGCGATAATCTGGGCCTGGGAGTTTTTGACCCGGGAGATGGGGATAAAACCGGAAAAGCTATGGGTCTCGGTTTATAAGGATGACGACGAAGCGTATAACATCTGGAAGGATCGCGTGAATTTTCCGGCGAAAAAGATCGTCCGGTTAGGTGATAAGGAAAATTTCTGGCCTTCCGACGCCAAGGAAAAAGGGCCTAACGGGCCGTGCGGGCCGTGCTCCGAGATATTCTTTGACCTCGGAACGGATGTGGGATGTAAGAAGCCGGAATGTTCGCCTGCCTGCAGCTGCGGAAGGTTCATCGAGATATGGAACCTGGTATTTACCCAGTATAACCGCAAGGACAATGGGGCACTTGAGCCTTTGCCGCAGAAGAATATTGATACCGGGATGGGCCTGGAAAGGATCGCCGCTGTAATGCAGGGGGTGACCAATAATTTCCAGACCGATCTGTTCCAGCCGATCATCAAAGAGGTTCTGGCCGGCGCGGAAAAAAGAGGGCACAGCAACCAGGATGTTTACGCCGTCGCCGACCATATCCGGGCGATAGTTTTTTCCATATTCGACGGGATCATCCCTTCGAATGAAGGAAGAGGATATGTCGTGCGCAAACTGATCCGCAAGAGCTCAATGCACCTGCGGACCATAGGTATCAAAGAGCCGTTCTTATACAAGCTTGTGCCCATAGTGGCGCAGGTAATGAAGGGCCATTGCCCGGAATTGACCGGCCGCAGGGAGAATATAGCGGATTTGGTCCTGGCGGAAGAGAAAAACTTCTGGGCGATACTTAAGTCCAGCGATAGATTTCTGAAAGAAAAATTCGGCCAATCTATGGCCCTTTTGGATCCGGCAATGAGCGCCGAAGCGGTCTTTGAGCTTTACGATACGCACGGCCTGCCTTTTGAAATAATTATGGAATGGCTGGAAAAACACAGCTTTAAATTCCCCGCGAAGGCGCAGGAACTTCTGGATAAAAGGATCGAAGAACAGAAATCCCGTTCGAAATCCGGCTCAGCTATGCAGGGCGATGTTTTTAGCGTCAAGGAACTGGAATTGAAGGATGTCCCGGAAACTAAATTTCTGGGATATGAAAAGACAGAGACATCAGCCAGGATCCTGAAGATCCTGAAGGGTGATAAAGAGGTTAATGAGACCTCTGCCGGGGAAGATTTCCGGATCGTATTGGACCAGACAGCTTTTTACGCGGAATCCGGCGGCCAGGCAGGCGACAAAGGAAAGATCAACAGCAATGTAAATTCGTTTGAGGTTTTTGACACTCAAAAAGTCAATAAAGTTATCGTGCATACCGGCAGGATCAAGCACGGTGTTTTGCGCAAAGGCGATACGGTTCAGGCTGAGGTGGATAAAGAAAGGCGAATGTCCATTGCCCGTAACCACACTGCCACGCATCTTCTCCAGGCGGCCCTGCGCAAGGTATTAGGGGCGCACGTCCAACAGCAGGGCTCTCTGGTGGCTGAAGACCGGCTGCGTTTTGATTTTACCCATTTTAAAGGGATATCCCGGGAAGAGCTTAACCGGGTCGAAGAGGTGGTGAATAGTTTTGTTATTTCCAACGCTCTGGTGGCCAAGAAAGAAATGACCCTGGAGGAAGCCAGGAAAGAAGGGGCGTTGGCTTTTTTCGCCGAGAAATATGAGGAATCGGTGCGGGTGGTTTCAGTGGACGGCATCTCCAAGGAATTCTGCGGGGGCACGCACCTGGATAATACCGCGACTATAGGCCTGTTCAAGATAATCCACGAGAGTTCCATTGCCAGCGGTATCCGCAGGATTGAAGGCCTGACAGGAATTTTCGCCTACGCCAAACTCAAGGATGAGGAAGCAACTCTCAAGGAAGTAAGCGAGCTTTTGAAGGTCCCGGAGGATAAGCTGGTCGAGGAACTGGATAAACGCTTAAAATACATAAAAGAGCTGGAAAAACAATTGGTCGCCCATAGATTTAACGCGGTAAAGTCTTCAGTGGATGATTGGATCGCCGAGGCGCAGATAATGAACGGGGTAAAGGTGCTCTGCAAGGAGATAGACGGCGCGGATAATGATCTTTTGCGCAAGGCAGCTGATCTGATCAAGCAGAAGGCGCCGAAAGTGGTTATGGCCCTGGGTTCAAAGAATTCATCCGGTGACGGAGCGGCTTTAGTCACAGCCTCGAACCTTCCGGCTGTTGACGCCGGGGCATTGATCAAAGAGATCGCGCCTGAGATAGGCGGTTCAGGGGGGGGGCGGAAGGATTTTGCTCAAGCTGGAGGGAATAAGCCGGAGAATCTGGAAAAGGCTTTTATTAAATTTGCCGGGTCAGTCGAGAAACTAATCGGGAAATAAAAATGAAGATAATCCGTTTTAACAGCAAGAAGCTGGAGAAGATCTATAACAGGGGTTTTTCCAGGTCCAAGCGAGTGGAGGAGAAGGTCCGGCAGATCATCGACGATGTGCGCACCTGCGGTGATGAGGCGGTATTGAAATATACCCGCAAGTTCGACCAGGTAAAGATGACCGTCAAGCAGCTCAGGGTCGCCCAGACCGAGTTGAGCGGCGCTTACCAGAACATCAGCCCGGATTTTGTCGCCAACCTGAAGATCATAATCGAGAATATCAACCGCTTTTACAGGAAGACCATTAAAAAGTCCTGGAAGATCTCAGCCGGCGACGGCTTGATACTGGGGGAGAATTATCACCCGCTGGAAAAAGTCGGCATTTATATCCCGGCAGGCACGGCGCCTTTGGTTTCCACGGTATATATGTCGGTATTGCCGGCGAAGATCGCCGGTGTAAAAAATATAGTGCTGATCAGCCCCCCGGATAAGAACGGTTATATCAATCCGCATATCCTGGTAGTGGCTGACCTGTTAAAGGTGGATGAGATCTACCGGGTCGGCGGAGCGCAGGGCGTTGCCGCTCTGGCTTACGGGACAAAGACAATCCCTAAGGTGGATAAGATCGTAGGCCCCGGGAATATGTATGTCTCCGAGGCAAAACGCCAGGTCTTCGGCCAGGTGGATATCGATATGATCGCCGGGCCGACTGAGTTGGTGATTATCGCCAACCGTTTCAGCGATCCGAAGTATATAATCGCCGACCTTAAGGCGCAGGGAGAGCATTCCGGCGGCCTGGCTATATTGATCACCAATTCCAAGTCCCTGGCCAAGGAAGTAAGATCGCAGCTTTTGAACGTCAACGGGTTTATTATCCTGACCCAGAATCTGGCTCAGGCAGTGGAGATAACCAATAAGATAGCGCCCGAGCATCTGGAGATAATGGTCAAGAACCCGCGCAAGCTGGTCAAGGACATCAAGAACGCCGGAGCGATTTTTCTGGGGCCGTTCAGCCCCACGGCAGTAGGCGATTATGTAGCCGGCCCGAGCCACGTGCTTCCGACCAACGGAACAGCGCGGTTTTTCTCCGGGCTTTCAGTGTGCGATTTCATCAAGAGCAGCCATATTATCAGTTATTCCAAGAAGGCCCTGGAAAATATTAAAGGCCCGTTGGAGAAAGTCGCGGCCATTGAGGGGTTAAGCCAGCATCTTGATTCGGTAAAGGTCAGGTTCGAATAAACGGAGAAGAATATGAAAAAAAGGGCCGCAGTAATAAAAAGGAAGACCAGAGAGACCGATATTGCCGTTAAGCTGAATGTTGACGGCAGCGGGAAAAGCAAGATAAATACCGGGATCGGCTTCCTGGACCATATGCTCGAGCTATTCGCTTTTTGGGGATTGTTCGACCTGGAGATTTCCACCGGTAAATGCGATCTGAAAGTGGATATCCACCATACCAACGAGGATGTAGGCATCGTTCTGGGCCAGGCTTTCCGGAAGGCGCTGGCAGACAAAAAAGGGATCCGTCGCTTCGGCTATGCCGGCGTGCCTATGGAAGAGGTGGTGGGCAAGGTTGTGCTGGATATCAGCGGCAGGGGCTTCTTCGACATAAAAACCAGCATCGCGGGCACAAAATTCATACCTTCAGAAGGCTATCGCTTCGAATACGCCGGACATTTTTTTGACGGCTTGGCCAAGAACCTGGGAATGAACTTGAATGTACGCATAGAGTACGCTAACCGGGATCTTCACGCGGCTTTAGAGCCGGCATTCAAGGCTTTAGGCATTGCTTTAGACCAGGCCACTCAAATCGACCCGCGGAGAAAAGGTGTTCCTTCAACCAAGGGTGTAATAGATTAAGCGTAAATTCATGTAAGTTTAAGTCAGCGGAGGCTGTGTCACAAAGCGAGTTCCGCAGGCCGAAGGGCCGTACCGGACGTTCCTATAAATCCGGGTGCAGGCCGGGAGGCCGAGGATTGTTCGAGCGACGGACACAGCCGCAGATGACTTAATATTTTATAGAATCAGCAAAGAGAATATGATCGCGATAATCGATTACGGAATGGGCAATATTCACAGCGTGAAGAAAGCGCTGGACGCTATGGGCGCCAAGACCGTAGTCACCAATAAAGCCGAGGATATCAAGAAAGCCGCTAAGGTAGTCCTTCCCGGCGTAGGCGCTTTCGGCGATGCTATGGCCGAGATAGAAAAACAGGGATTATCCGGCGCTGTTGAGGAGCATATAAAAGCGAAGAAGATATTCCTGGGCATATGTTTAGGGATGCATATGCTTTTTGACTCCAGCGAGGAATCGCCTAAGGCCAAAGGTTTGGGTATATTGCGGGGAACGGTAAAGAAGTTCGACTTTACCCTCGGGCTGAAAATACCGCATATGGGATGGAACCAGATAAAGATCAGAAAGATGAATTGTCCGGTTTTTAATGGCCTGAAAGACGGCAGTTCGGTTTATTTCTGCCACTCTTATTATCCTCAGCCGGCCCAACAGGAGATTATAGCCGCTTCCACTGAATACGGCAGGGATTTTGCCTCGATCATCTGGCAGGATAATATATTCGCTATGCAGTTCCATCCGGAGAAAAGCCAGGCGGCAGGTTTGAAGATGCTGGAAAATTTTTTGAGAGCTTAAGGATAAATGTTAATAATACCGGCGATCGACTTAAAAGGCGGGAATGTGGTCAGGCTCTTCCAGGGCAAAGGGGAAGAGACCGTGTATTCGCGCAATCCGGTCGTTTTCGCCAGGCACTGGCAGAAACAGGGGGCAGGGCTTATCCATGTGGTTGACCTGGACGGCGCGTTCAGCGGTAAGCCGCAGAACCTGGCCGCGGTGAAAAAGATCGTCGAGGCCGTGGATACCCCGATAGAGTTCGGCGGCGGCGTGCGCGATGAGAAGACCATCAAGGATATCTTCGCCATCGGTGTAAGCCGGATCGTGCTGGGTACCAGGGCGGTAGAGGACAGTCAATTCCTCAAGGATATGCTCGCAAAATACGCCGAAAAGATCATCGTCAGCATCGACGCCAAGAACGGCGTGGTTATGACCGAAGGATGGCAGTCAGCCAGCCAGGGTAAATTAGGCGCGATAGATTTTGCCAAAGCACTGGAAGATGCGGGTTTTAAGCAGGTAATTTACACCGATACATCCAAAGACGGGACTTTAAGAGGCCCGGATATTGGCGGTATAGCTCAGATCCTGAAAGATACAGGACTGAATGTTGTCGCTTCCGGGGGCATATCCTGCCTTGAGGACCTGAACAAGCTTTACAGCCTTGATCCGAAAAGGGTCTGCGGGGTGATTATCGGCAAGGCTTTGTACGAAGAGAAATTCACTTTAAAAGAGGCGATAAAATTAACCGGGGGAAGCCTGCAGGATGCAGGCTGAGCTCAAATTTGAGGAGGTTCGGATGAAGGCAGGGGTCTTGGTTATAAGCGGGATATTCCTGGTTTGCTTGAGCGGATGCGCGACTATGAGCAATAAAAGCCGGTTGGATATGGAAGCCTTACAAGACAGGGTAAGCGGCCTGGAGTTGCAGCTTCAGCAGAAGACCGCCGAAGTGGGCAGTTTAAGGATAGCCTTGGCTAAAAAGACCGAGGAAGTTGCTTTGGCCCGGCAGGCCAAGGAACCTCAGTCTTTTTCGAAAGAGGATGTTGGCAAGCCTTCGGTGAAGCAGATACAAAGGGCTTTGAAGAACGCCGGTTTTAATCCCGGCCCGGTTGACGGCCGCAGAGGCACCCAGACCAGGCTGGCGATAAAAGAATTTCAGAAGGTGAACAATCTTACTGCCGACGGCAAAGTCGGGAAGCTGACTTGGTCCGTGTTGGAACCGTATTTGAACAAAGAAGCGTCTAACGAATAATCCGTACAACAGTAATAAAATATGCTGAATAAAAGGATCATCCCCTGCCTGGATATTAAAGACGGCCGGGTGGTAAAAGGGGTAAAGTTTTTAGGATTAAAAGACGCCGGAGACCCGGTCGAGGTCGCCAAGCTCTATGACCGGCAAAGAGCGGATGAGTTGGTTTTTCTGGATATAACCGCCAGTTTTGAAAAAAGAAAGACACTGGTAAAGCTGGTCCGGGAGATCGCCGGGAATATCTTTATGCCTTTTACCGTAGGCGGAGGGATAAGCGATACAACCGATATCCGCAACTTGCTTAATGCCGGGGCGGATAAGGTTTCGCTGAACACCGCGGCGGTAAAATTCCCGGAATTGATCTCCGATAGCTCTAAAAAATTCGGCAACCAGTGCATTGTGGTGGCCATTGACGCGAAGAAGACTTATAATGACCTGGGGTCAGCGGATTTCTACTGGCAGGTTTTCATCAACGGCGGAAGGACGCCTACAGAGCTTGACGCGGTAGAGTGGGCGGCGGAGGCCGCAAGGCTGGGAGCGGGAGAGATCCTTCTGACCAGCATGGATTGCGACGGGACCAAGGATGGTTATGACCTGGGATTGACCAAAGCCGTAGCGGAAAAAGTGAATATCCCGGTGATCGCCTCGGGCGGCGCCGGCAAGGTCGAGCATTTTTACAATGTATTAACTGAAGGAAAGGCTGACGCGGCTTTGGCCGCATCGCTTTTTCACTACGGTGAACTTTCCGTGAAACAGGTTAAAGAATACCTGGATAAAAAAGGAGTGCCTGTCCGTTATGAAGAAGACTAAGTTTAGCGTGAGATCTTTGAAGTTCGATAAGAAGGGGCTTATTCCGGCGATCATTCAGGATTATAAAAAGAACGATGTCCTGATGCTGGCGTATATGAACGCTGAATCGGTAAAAAGGACCATTAAGCTGGGAAAGACCTGTTTCTGGTCGAGGTCGCGCAAGGAATACTGGGTCAAGGGCGAGACTTCCGGCAATTTCCAGTTTGTTAAGTCGCTCGCCTATGACTGCGATATGGACGCGTTATTGATCAAGGTGCGCCAGGTAGGCGTCGCCTGCCATACCGGGAACCGCTCGTGTTTTTACAGAAAGGCTGTTTAAATTGTATCAACCGTCTTTAAAAGAATTCCTGAAATTATCGGCTAAGTCCAATGTGATCCCGGTTTACAAAGAGATCAGCGCTGACCTGGATACCCCGGTATCGAGTTTCCTCAAACTTAAGAAGGACGATTACGCGTTCCTGCTGGAATCCGTGGAAGGGCAGGAAAAGATCGCCAGGTATTCTTTTTTGGGAAGCCGGCCCAGCCTTGTCTTCAAGTCCAAAGGCAAAGTAGTCGAGATGATCGGCCAGAACAATGAGAAAGCCTCGCGCCGGTTCATAACCGCGATTGACCCGGTAGGCGAGATGGCTCGGATCATGAAGGGCTTTGTCCCCGCTCAGGTAAAAGGCCTGCCTCGGTTTTACGGCGGATTTGTGGGGTATATGGGCTATGATATGGTCAGGTTCTTTGAGAAGATCCCGGACAAGAACCCGGCTGATTTCGATTACCCGGATTCATTATTCATCCTTACCGACACGATCCTGGCTTTTGACCATATAAATCACACGATCAAGATCATCGCCAACTGCCTTTTGCCGAGATCCGGATCCGGGGCCAAGCTTTCCATCTCCCAAAGAAAACGCATCTACGGCCAGGCAATAAGAAAGATCGAGCGGCTGCAGAAGGATTTTGAGGCGCCTTTAACGGTTAAGCCGGAAAAAGAGCGGGAGAAACGCAAAAAGATAAAAATAACATCTAATTTTGCGAAATCGGGATTTTGTGGTATAGTTAATAAAGCCAAAGAGCACATAAGAAGAGGCGATATCATTCAGGTAGTGCTTTCGCAGAGGTTTCAGGCTCAGATCGAGAGGGAGCCTTTTAATATTTACCGTTCTTTGAGGAGTTCCAATCCTTCGCCGTATATGTTCTACTTGAAACTCGGCGATATCACCTTGATCGGCTCTTCCCCGGAATTGCTGGTCCGCTGCGAGGACGGGGTCATCCAGACCCGGCCGATCGCCGGCACCCGAAAAAGAGGATCTACCGAAGCTGAGGATAAGAAGCTGGCGCGGGAGCTTTTGAACGACCCGAAGGAAAAGGCCGAGCATTTGATGCTGGTTGACCTTGGCAGGAACGACCTGGGCAGGGTGGCGAAACTCGGGAGCGTCAAGGTCAACGAGTTCATGAAGGTGGAGAAATATTCCCACGTTATGCACCTGGTCAGCGATGTGACTGCCTTGCTGGACAAAAAATACAATAGTTTCGACGTTTTAAGGGCCTGTTTCCCGGCCGGGACCTTGAGCGGCGCTCCCAAGGTCAGGGCGATGGAGATAATCGAGGAGCTGGAAAATTCCCGCCGCGGCACGTACGCCGGATGCGTGGGGTATTTCAGCTTTTCCGGGAACCTGGATACCGGGATCACTATCCGGACGATCTGCGTCAAGGGCAAGACCGCGTATATCCAGGCCGGAGCCGGCATAGTCGCGGATTCGGTCCCGCAGAAAGAATACACGGAGACCGTGAACAAAGCAAAAGCTTTAATGGAAGCGATCATTTAATAACAAAAAAGGAGAGAAAATGGCAGTACGCATACGTATGAGAAGGATCGGGAAAAATCCGATAAAGAAGCCGCATTTCCGTATTTCAGTTTTTGACGAGCGCACGACCCGCGACGGCAGGTTTATCGAAGAGCTGGGTTTTTACAACCCGGTATCCAAAGCCGTCAAAGTCGATGAGGCCCGTATCGCTTACTGGGTAAGCAAAGGCGCGAAGCTAACGCCCAGCGTTGTCAACGCCATCAAAAGGTCAAAGTTAACCGCAAAGAAGGAGGGATAAGATGCCCCCGCAAACAGCTCAGTCAGGTTCATTGATCAGCGGCATTCTGCCTTTCGTTTTGGTGATCGGCATCTTTTATTTTATGGTGATCCGGCCGCAGAAAGCGGAGCAGAAGAAACATCAGCAGATGCTTGAAGCTTTGGGAAAGAACGACGAGGTTGTCACTTCCGGCGGCGTCCACGGCACCGTGGTCGCAGTCAAGGATAAAGTGGTCACCCTTCGGGTCGATGAGAACGTGAAGATCGATGTGGAAAAGAACTGCGTGGCGCGCGTGGTCAAGAAACAAAGCGCCAATCAGGGGAATTAAGATGGATAGAAGACTTTTGACAAAGATAGCGGTTATCCTGGGTATTGTGGGCCTCTGCGCGTATTACTCTTTTCCTTTGGAGAAAAGGATCAATCTGGGGTTGGACTTGCAGGGGGGTATGCATCTTTTGCTCAAGGTCGATACCTCAAAGCTTTCCGGCAAGGCTAAGGATGACGCCGGAGACAGGGCGATCGAGGTCATCCGCAACAGGGTCGACCAGTTCGGCGTGCGCGAGCCTACGATCCAGAAACAGGGCGAAGACGAGATAGTTGTCCAGCTCCCCGGGATAACTGACCGCGACCGGGCGATCGAGCTTATCGGACAGACCGCGCTTCTGGAATTCAAACTGGTCAGCGCTGAAGCGGATAAATTAGGCGAGGCGTTGGCGGGCAAAGTCCCGGAAGGCTATGAGTTGAAATACACGGTTGATGACAATGACCCGTTGTTGGTCGAGCAGAACGCCGTGCTTGCCGGAGACTCGCTTACCGACGCAATGGTCCAGTTCAGCTCCGGCGCTTTCAATGAGCCGGCGGTCAGCCTCAAATTCAACGCCGAAGGCGCGAAGAAATTCGCCGAGATCACCGCAGCCAATGTCGGAAGGAGGCTGGCGATCGTATTGGACGGCAAGGTCCAGTCGGCCCCGAACATCCGCGAGCCCATCCCTTCGGGAGAGGCGCAGATCACCGGCCGGTTCACTATGGACGAGGCGCAGGACCTGGCGATCATCTTAAGGGTAGGCGCTTTGCCCGCCCCGATGTATGTGGAAGAGGAACGGACTGTCGGGCCTTTGCTCGGACAGGATTCCATAAACAGCGGGATCAAGGCCAGCCTTATCGGGATACTGCTGGTATTCGCGGCAATGGCTGTTTATTACCTTTTAGCCGGTGTCGTTTCGGTTTTTGCGCTGGTGTTCAATCTTTTGATAACTGTAGGGACATTAGGCCTGCTTCCTTTATTATTTCCGGATTTTTCCGCGACCTTGACTTTGCCGGGTATCGCCGGTATCGTTTTATCATTAGGTATGGCGGTTGACGCCAACGTCCTGATCAATGAAAGGATCAGGGAAGAGCTGGCCGCGGGAAAAGGTTTGAAGGCGGCTTTAGCCAACGGTTATGACAAGGCCTTCAGCGCCATATTTGATTCCAACCTGACTACCTTGATCGCGGCGTTCTTGCTCTTTCAGTTCGGTACAGGTCCGATCCGCGGTTTCGCGGTCACTTTGACCATAGGCCTTATGGCCAGTATGTTTACCGCTATAGTGGTTACCCGGACCATATTCGAAGTCTTGCTGCATTTCAAGCTGATAAAATCCCTGCCTATGCTCAATTTGATCAGGCCGACCAAAGTGGATTTTATAGGCCATCGCCGGATATTCTACGTGATCTCCGCGGTAGTGATAATCGCAGGTTTGTTCGTTTTCTTCAAGAACGGCAAAAAGTCTTTCGGCATAGATTTTGCCGGCGGACAGGTCCAGGAATTCAGCTTTAAGAATCCGGTGCACGCTGATAGGGTGCGCGAGGCGCTTAAAGACCTGGATATGGCCGACGCTTCCATCCAGCAGTTCAGGGATAAGCCTAATGTCATTCTTATCCGCACTGCCCAGGATAAAAGCAAGGAGATGGTGGCGAGGCTGAAATCGGTTTTTCCCGCTGAGGATGTCCAGGTGCTCAAGATCGAAAGGGTAGGCCCGGTTGCCGGGAAGCATTTAAAAGGCAAGGCCGTGAATGCTTTGATTTGGTCATTGATTGGCATACTGATCTATGTGGGATTCCGGTTTAAACATGTTAATTTCGCTATTGCCGGCATCATCGCGCTTTTCCATGACGTGCTGGTGGCGTTCGGGTTCCTGGCGATGACCGGAAGGCAGATCGACCTTTTATCGGTCACGGCTTTCCTGACCATTATCGGTTTTTCGATCAACGATACTATCGTTATATATGACCGGGTCAGGGAGAACAGCCGTTTGTACCGCAAGTTAAGCCTGCGTGAGCTGATCAATCTGAGCGTGAATCAGACGCTTTCCAGAACGATCCTTACTTCCGGCATAACCTTATTGGTGGTATTGGCGATATTCTTCTATGGCGGCGAGGTGCTCAGCAATTTCGCGTTCACCTTGATCGTAGGGTTTGTCTCCGGTGTTTACTCCACTATATTCATCGCATCTCCGTTGGTGCTTGCCTGGAGTAAGAGAGGAAACGCCAAGTAAAAAGTTTTTGATATCGATGTATCCGCCGCCCACTGGAGCTTTAACGCGAAAGTGGGCGGTTGTATTTTATTCATTTCAAGACCCGGTCTTGTAAGTAATTAGCCGGCAACAAGTTGCGAGATCGGGTCTTAAGAGGATAAAAATGTTTAAATCGCTGAAGATATATACCGGACAAACGGTCAGCATTGAATACCTGGCTGAGAGTTTTGTCCGCTTTGGTTACCATCGCCAGTCAGCGGTGGCCGACGAAGGCGATTTCAGCGTGCGCGGCGGGATAATCGATATATTCCCGGTTACCTTTGAACTGCCGGTCAGAATAGACCTGGACGCGGAGAAGATCGTTTCCATAAAAAGTTTTGACCCGCTTAAAGGCACCAGCCTCTGGGAACACACCATAGCCATAATCATCCCTTTCAAAAAAGCCAAAAGCGTTACCCAGCCTTCTTTTAACGAGAAATTCCCCCTGGAGAATTTCGTCGATATTAATATCGGCGATTACGTGGTGCACAACCAGTACGGTATCGGCAGGTTCAAGGGCCTGCAGAAGATAAAAACCGGGGAAAAGGCCCAGGATAACTTAGTCATTGAATACGACGCCGGAGAAAAGCTGTTTGTGCCGGTGGACCAGATGCACCTGGTTCAGAAATACATCTCTTTCCATATAAGAAGGCCGAAACTCTTCCGGCTGGGATCAAAGGAATGGGAACGGATCAAAAACCGGGCCAGGAAGGGCATTGAGAAGCTGGCCTGGGACCTTTTGTCCCTTCAAGCAATGCGGCTCTCTGCGGATGGGTTCGCGTTTTCCGCAGACACTGAACTGCATAAAGAATTCGCCGAAACTTTTCCTTACACCGAAACAGTTGACCAGGTAAAAGCGCTTATGGATGTGACGGCTGATATGGAAAAGGCTAAGACTATGGACCGCCTGCTTTGCGGGGACGTGGGCTACGGCAAGACCGAGGTGGCCATGCGCGCAGGATTCAAGGCTGTGGTGAATAATAAGCAGGTGGCTTATCTTGTCCCGACCACTATCCTGGCTGAACAGCATTTTCAGAATTTCTCCAAGAGGCTGGAGAACTTTCCGGTGATCGTGGAGATGCTTTCCCGTTTCCGCACGCCCGGTCAGCAGGCGGATATCATTAAAAGGGTCAGGGATGGCAAAGTGGATATAGTTATCGGCACTCACCGGTTATTGTCGGATGACGTTATTTTCAAGGATCTGGGCCTGGTGATAATCGATGAGGAGCAGCGTTTCGGGGTTAAGGCCAAGGAAAAGCTCAAGGCCTTGAGGCTGACTACCGATGTGCTGACGCTGACCGCGACCCCCATACCCAGGACTTTGTATATGAGCCTGATGGGCGCCAAAGACCTGTCGGTCATCGATTCTCCGCCGGAAAATAGATTGCCTATCAAGACTGTCGTGGTAGAATATGATGAAGACCTGCTTCGGCAGGCGATTTTGCGGGAGTTGAACCGCAAAGGCCAGGTTTTTTTCCTGCATAACCGCATAGAGGACCTGGAGCGTGTTCAGGAAAAGATCAGCCGCTTATTGCCTAAAGGCGCAAGATTGGCTATAGGCCACGGTCAGATGCCTGCCAGGGAACTGGAACAGGTGATGTCCGCCTTCATAAAAGGCGATATCGATATCCTGTTATCGACTATGATCATTGAGTCCGGCATAGACATACCGAACGCCAATACGATCATAGTCAATAACGCCAATACCTTCGGTCTTTCCGACCTGCACCAATTAAGGGGCAGGGTAGGCAGGTTCAACCGTTCGGCTTACGCTTATTTCGTGGTCCCCCGGTCGGGGATTTTATCAGCCATATCCCAAAAAAGGCTTTCCGCGTTGCAGGAATATAGCCACCTTGGCGCGGGGTTCAAGATCGCTATGGAAGACCTTGAGATCCGCGGCGCAGGCAACCTCTTAGGCGTCCAACAGCACGGCTTCGTCAACGCGGTGGGTTTTGACCTTTACTGCCGGCTCTTGAAAGAAGCTATAAATACGCTTCAAAAAATACCGAAAGGATGATTATGTCAGCCAGAGATTTATTCTTGAAGTCAGCATTAACGGTGATAAGTTTATCGGTTCTGATATCTCCAGCCGCGGCGCAGGATAAAATAGTGGCTGTGGTCGGTAATGAGGTCATTACCCAGACCGACCTGGATAATTTTGTAAATTTTACCCGCATACAAATGGCGGATAAGTTGAGCGGCAGCCAGCTTGAAGAAAAAATAACCGGTATGAAGGCGGGCCTTTTACAGCGGCTTATCGAGGATAAGCTTATTTTGCAGGAGGCTAAAAAGAACGGCGTCAGGGCCGATGAATCCCGGGTAAACTCCCGGATAACCGAGATAAAGCGGCGTTATCCGTCCGAGAAGCATTTTCGCAGCGCGTTAGCTGAAGACGGCATGGTCGAGGCCAACCTGGTCACTAAGATAAGGGACCAGATGCTGATGTATAACATCATCGACAGCAAGGTCAGGTCAAAAATCGTGGTAAATCCTGTTGAGATCACGGATTTCTACAACCGGAATATGTCTTTGTTCAAGACCAGGGAAGAGCGCAAATTTCAGTCTTTACTTTTTGAAAGCCAGGATCTGGCTAAGAGCGTATATAAGCAGTTGAAAGACGGCCTGGATATTAATGAGGCGGCGAAAAAATACTCGCTTACCTTGAGCGACCTTGATGCCCGCAAGACGGAATTGAGGAAAGAGATCGAGGATGTCTTGTTCAATCTCCAGGTCGGCGAGATATCCCAGCCTGTGGCAAACCTGGGCAAGTTCTATCTGCTTAAACTTAGTGCTATAATCCCGCCGCGTCAGCAGACCTTAGCCGAGGTCAGGGAGCAGATAAATAACAGCTTGCTCGAGCGGAAGATGCAGGAGGCTTTGGTTAAATGGGTGGATGGGCTTAAGAAAACCGCGTATATAAAGATAATGCCGTAAGGATAACGAATATGGCTTTAAGATCATCGAGAATAAGTATCGGCATTACCATAGGGGATCCGGCTGGCATCGGGCCTGAGGTAGTTGCCAAGGCCTTGGGGTATCGCTATAACGCGAAGATAACCGTTATAGGCGATAAACGGGTTTTTGATAAATATGGCCGCAAGGCTAAAGGATTTGAGTTCATTGACCTGAATAATGTAAAGCGCGGCGGTTTTAAACCCGGACAGGTTAAACCTGCTTATGGCCGGGCATCAATGGAATATCTGGACCTGGCTATGGATCTGTTGAAGTTCGGCTCAATTCACAGCCTGGTCACCGCTCCGATATCCAAAGAGGCGATAAACCTGGCGGGTTATCATTATTCCGGGCACACCGAATATCTGGAAAAGCAAAGCCGTGTTCCTCATTCGGTAATGATGCTTTTGAATGATAAATTCCGTTTCAGCCTGGTCACCCGGCATATACCTCTAAAAGATGCGGCATCCCGGATCAGCGCTAAGTCAATAGAAGAGACTATTGCCATAACTTATAATTCCCTGAAGAATATCTTTGGCGTATCGTATCCCAGGATCGTGGTCTGCGGTATCAATCCGCATGCCTCGGATAACGGCTTGATCGGTGATGAAGAGAACCGGATCATTATTCCCTGCCTTAAGCGTTTAAGCAAAAAGATCAAGGGAATAGCCGGGCCTCTGCCCGCTGATATTGCCATAGCCAGGGCTGCCAAAGGCAAATTTGACGCGGTTATCGCTATGTTCCACGACCAGGCGCTTATCCCTTTGAAACTGACCGGTGATCAAAGCGGGGTGAATATAACCCTGGGGCTTAATTTCATCCGGACTTCGCCTCTACACGGCACTGCCTTTGATATCGCCGGCAAAGGCAAGGCTGATCCGGGCTCAATGATCTCTGCCATAAAACTCGCCTTAGAATGCACAGCAAACCAAAAAAAAGCTTAGGACAGAACTTTCTGGTTGACCGGAATATCCAGCGCAAGCTGGTGGAATTCTGCGATTTCAGCCGATCTGATAGTGTATTAGAGATCGGCTCAGGCCAGGGCGCAATGACCGGCTTGATCGCCGACAAGGTAAAGAAATTATTCGCCCTGGAGATCGACAGCTCGCTTATCCCGATCCTCAAAGAGTCTTTGGCCGGCCGCGACAATGCCGAGGTGATCCATCATGATATACTTAAATTCGATATTAAACAGCTTGGCGAGAAAAAGATCAAAGTCTTTGGCAACATTCCTTATTACATTACTTCGCCGATAATCGAGCGCCTCTTGAATTATAAGGAAATGATCTCGGAGATATTCCTGACTGTGCAGAAAGAATTCGGCCAGAGGATCGCTGCCAGCCCGGGGTCAAAGGAATACGGGTCTTTCAGCTGTTTTACCCAGTATTATCTTGAGCCGAAGATACTGTTTACGGTCAAGAAAAACAGCTTTCACCCGGTCCCCAAAGTGGATTCCTGTTTTTTGCGGCTTTTGGTCAGGAAAACCCCGGCGGTAGATGTTCGGGATGAACAGCTGTTGTTCAAGATCATCCGTACTTCATTCCAGCAAAGAAGGAAGACCCTGCGCAACAGCCTGGCGGATGTTGTTTCTAAGGAAAAACTGGAAGAATTCTTCGCGAAATATAAAATTAACCCCAAGATCAGGCCGGAAGAGCTTAGTTTGCAGCAATTTGCGTATCTAGTAAATCAGGAACGCTTCTGAACTCAAAGCGGAAACTGGGCGGGGATTAAAGGGAGAAGTGTATTGAACTCAACCGGAGAAGTGTATTACCTATGATAAAATTCCTTTATTTGATCGTTGGCGGCGCAGTAGGCACGGTGGCGCGTTATTTTTTATCCGGTCTTGTTTACCGGATCGCCGGCGCGGCTTTCCCTTATGGCACATTAGTAGTTAACCTGGTTGGATGTTTTATAATCGGTTTTCTGGTCTCGATCTCCGATAATAAGTTCATGCTGGGCACCAACGCTAAATTATTACTGATGATCGGTTTCTGCGGCGCGTTCACCACGTTTTCGGCATTGATCATGGAAACTAACGGTTTGATCAAAGACGGGGAAAGCCTCAGGGCTTTTATGAACGTGTTGGTCAGCGTGGTATTCGGTTTTATCGTATTCCGGCTGGGTGTTCTATTAGGCGAAGCTATATAAATTAAAATAGGGAGGCGTTATGAAACTTCCGGCTGAAGGAAAATTACTTAGGATATTCATCGGTGAAGCGGATAAATGGCAGGGCAAGCCTCTTTATGAGGAGATAATCTTTCTGGCGAAGCAAAATGGAATGGCAGGAGCGACCGCTATTAAAGGCTTTATGGGGTTCGGCTGCAAAAGCCATATGCATACAGCCAAGATAATGCGGCTTTCCGAGGACCTGCCCATAATAATAGAGATCGTGGACAGTGAAGAGAAGATCTCCGCGTTTATTCCCAGTTTGGATGAAATGGTTAAGGAAGGCTTGATCACCCTGGAAAAAGCTAACGTGATAATGTACCGCGCTTGATTTTACGTTAATCGAGGCGTTAAGTCAGTGAGGACTGTGTCAGTCGCTCGAACAGTCCTCGACCTTCCGGCCTGCACCCGGGCGTATGGCACCTCGCCATATAGGAGTGGCGAGTATGTCGCTTTCTGCGTCAGAACGTCCGGTGTGGCCCTGTGGCCAACGAAACTCGCTTTGTGACACAGCCCGCACTGCTTTTTTCGGTCAAATATACTCGCCTTCCACAAAATCAGAATATTTTTAGGGCGCTAATGTGTTTGCAATCCATGGTTCTGTGGTACAATATCATTCAAGGTTGGTTTTATTAAAATAACAGGAGGAGAAAAATGGAACAGCGGGATACAATTAATTTTGCGATAAATTGGTTGATCAAAACCGGGGTCTTTGTCGTGGCTTTAGTAATCTTCTTTGGAAGTTTTTATGTAATAGGCGTCGGCCAGGTAGGCGTAATATTTAATCAGGCTACGGGGCAGACTAAATCGGTTCAATCGGGGTTCAACTTGAAAATGCCGGTCATTGAACAGCTCAGTGTATTTGATATCAGAACGCAGCGGATCGATATAGTGGAAGATTGCGCTTCCAAAGATCTGCAGCTGGTTAGGATGAAAACCGTAATAAACTACCATCTTGATTATACCAAAGTAAATGAAATATTCACAAAAGTAGGCAGGGATTATACGGATAAGATCATCATCCCTATAACCAATGAGATCGCCAAGTCTTTAGTATCTCAATACACTGTGGAGAATATTATTGTAAAGCGCGCGGAATTGAAAGATGCTATTGAAGTGGCCTTGCGTGTAAAATTAGGCGAGTATTTTATCGTAATCGAGAGTGTTAATTTAGTGAATGTGGATTTCACCCCGGAATTCAACCGGATAGTTGAGGCGAAACAGATCGAAGAGCAGAAGATCAAAACAGCTGAGTATAAGAAGATGCAGGCCGCTCAAAACAAAGAAGCGGTTATTTTAGAAGCCGAGGGGGAATCCAAACGGCAGGAATTGATCAAGGCAACGGTTAATCCGCAGATCGTTTCTTTGGAATGGATCAAAAAATGGGATGGCAAGCTCCCGGTCACTATGTTAGGGGATAAAACAGTAATGATGGTTAATCAGGATGAAAACAAATAAAGCTTTTTAAGCAGATCCCAAAAGGGCTGGACTTGATCGTCCAGCCCTTTTTTATTACTGATTTTGCGGGTCCTGGCCTGCCGGCAGGCAGGCTGTCGAGCCGTTAAGTTAGTGAGGCCTGTGTCAGTCGCTCGGACAGTCCTCGGCCTTTGGCCTGCGGAACTCGCTTTGTGACACAGCCCTCACATGTATTTGCCGAAAATCTCCTGATTGTGCGCTCCAGCAAACCCGCAAGGCTAATCTTGTTATCTTGATTTTTTTGTGTTTCACTAAACAGGATGAAAACAAAAATTTTACTTGACAGTGATACCGGATATGGTACCATAAATTTCGATATGGACTTGAAAAATGGTTCCAGATATGGTATCATTGTGATGGAGAGAAGATGCCGGATATCTTCAAAATTTATGAAAAGGCTTGTGCTTCTTCGAATAATCTTTCTTTTCTAGAGTTATGTAACTTAGTAGAAGGAGCGGGTTTCGTTTTTGATAGGCAGAAAGGTACATCGCATAAGATTTACAAGCATCCATTAATACGGGATAGGATAGATGCAATGGTTAATATACAAGATGTACATGGCAAAGCTAAAAGCTGGCAAGTGAAAGTAGTCTTAGATTTGATCGAAAAATACGGCTTAATAAAATAATAAAGAATAAAAAAGGGGGCGGGCGCCATGGGGAAATATTCAATTAATATTGTTTGGAGTGATGAGGATGCTGGATTCATTGCTACTATCCCTGAATTTAAGAATTTGTCAGCTTTTGGAAATACTTATGAAGAGGCTCTGAAAGAAGCTGAAACTGTTCTAGAAGGCTATATTGAATCTCTGAAAGCCGAGAATGTACCCTTACCAGAACCACACAAGATATCAGAATATAGTGGACAAACTCGTTTAAGAATGCCACGTGATTTACATCAGGCAATAGCGTTAGGAGCGCAAAGACAAGGGGTGTCCCAAAATACTTATATGGTAATGCTTCTTTCAATGAATTATACGATTAATTCCATGTTGCCAATAATTGAACACGCAGGAGAACATATATTTATAACTCGTGTAAGTTCCCGGGGCGTTGATAATGACAAAACATATTATAACCCGCTAGTAGCTCATCGGAATAATTTAGTAACAAATGATAATACAATTGAAGTCAAAGGGTTGAATAATATTGTGAGAGGTGATTTATGATTAAAAATATTTGGACGGTGTTAGCATCTAATATTATAACTGATAAAGAAACAAATATGGTAAGTTATGTTAATTGTATTGAAATAGTTATAACTAAAGGTTTACCAGCGAAAATGCCAACTATTGGTATTGGCACTCTTTGGGAAAAAGAAACTGATCAAGATAATTCCTTAATGGTTAAAATAACATTAATTTCGCCCTCGGGGAAAATCAAAGATGTTTTTAAAACCGACAGTATACCTTTACCAGTTCGCCGACATCGGTTAAACATAATTGCTGGTAATTTGGTAGCTGAAGAAGAAGGTGAATATAAGATTCGAGTCGAGGTTATGGGTTTGGATAAATGGATTATTGCGAATGAAGTTCCATTTGTTGTTACGGTAAGAAAATAAAAGACAATAAGTAGAGTAATTAAATAATTAGCTAATTTGGAATGCCAATAAAAGAATTTGGCGGGAGTGCGAGCGAATGGAGATTTTAGCCAAAGCAGCTTGAGTATTTTGGGTATCCCGGCGGAGCGTAGCGACAACACCGGGACAGCGAGGATGTTAAGGAGCATTTGTTAGAATAAATGCGACGAGTTCCGCAACTGCCAAAATGCGAAAGACCTTTGGCGGCTCGATAGGGTAAAATCGACTTTGAGCGAACAACCCGGCAAATTCATTAAAATACCTTCCTATATCCGCTATCCGCAAAGCCGCAAGACCAGAAAATCTTTTGACAAATTAGCCAATTTCGTATATATTAATACTTTCTAATACTGGAGGAAAAGATGGCAAAATTGACTGTAAAAGACCTGGATTTGAAGAACAAAACTGTATTAATGAGAGCGGATTTTAATGTTCCGCTGGACGCTAACCTCAACATTACTGACGATACCCGCATCCGCGAAACTTTACCCACGATCAAGTTTATCCTTGAAAAAGGCGCAAAAAAGCTCGTTCTGATGAGCCATTTAGGCAGGCCGGACGGCAAAAGAGTGGATAAATACAGCTTGAAACCGGTAGCAGCCAAGCTGGAAGAATTACTCAAAGAAAAAGTAAATTTCCTGAATGATTGCGTTGGCCCGGAAGTCAAGGCCGGAGTGATCAATTCTAAGGAAAGGATTGTCCTTTTAGAGAACCTTAGATATCACGCAGAAGAAGAGGGCAATAACGCGGATTTCAGCCAGCAGTTAGCCGCATTAGGCGAAGTTTTCGTTAATGACGCCTTTGGCACAGCGCACCGCGCTCACGCTTCCACAGCCGGAGTGACAGATTCCTTAAATCCGCCGCTGGTTTCCTGCTGGAAAAAGAGATCAAATATTTAGGCGACGCGGTAAGCAATCCCCAGAAGCCTTTTATGGTCATCCTGGGCGGGGCTAAAGTTTCCGATAAGATCGGGGTTATTGAGAATTTACTGCCAAAATGCGAGGCTATTATCATCGGCGGCGGCATGGCTTATACCTTCCTGAAAGCCCAGGGCAAGGCTATCGGTAATTCCAAATTAGAGAAAGACAAGCTGGACCTGGCTAAATCCATCCTGGATAAAGCCGGCTCTTTGAAGAAAGAGATCGTTCTGCCGGTGGATCATGTGGTAGTTGAGACTGTGGACGCCAACGCCAAGTTCGAGATCACCTTGACAGACGCGATCCCTGATGGAAAGATCGCAGTGGATATCGGCCCGAAAACCATAGAATTGTTCAATTCCAAATTAAGCACGGCAAAAACCATTGTCTGGAATGGCCCGCTGGGTATCTTTGAGATGGACGCGTTCAGCAAAGGCACCTCTGAAGTAGGCAAATGCCTGGCAGGGCTTAAGGCAGTCACTATTATTGGCGGCGGTGATACCGCGGCCGCAGTGGCTAAATTCAAATTACAGGATAAGATGACCCATATTTCCACGGGCGGCGGAGCAAGCCTGGAATTCTTAGAGGGCAAGAATCTTCCCGGGATCGAGGCATTAACTGATAAATAAGATGTAGGGAGTTCTCATTCCGACTCGTAGGCATGCCGAAATGTATTTCGGCATACTCCTCGGAATCTCACTCCAAATAAAAACATAAGGAGTTCGATGCGAAAAACTATTATAGCGGGTAACTGGAAGATGTATAAGACCATAGGCCAGGCAATAGAATTGGCTAATGGTTTAAAGAGAGAACTTTTCAAAGTAGATGCCGCGAAAATAGATATCGTGATCTGCCCGGTGTTCACCGCGTTAAGCGAGACCGCTGAGGTGGTCGTTAATTCCAATATCGCTTTAGGCTGCCAGGATGTTTATTGGCAGGATGAAGGCGCGTTCACCGGTGAGGTATCGGTGCCGATGGCAAAGGACGCCGGATGCAAATACGTGATCATCGGGCATTCCGAGCGCAGGCAGTTCTTCGCAGAGACCAATGAGACAGTGAATAACAAGGTAAAGGCGGTATTAAAGCACGGGCTTACCCCGATCATCTGCTGCGGCGAATTACTGGCGGAGCGGGAGGGCAACAAGACTTTTGATGTTTTGACCGACCATATCCAGAACGGCCTTAAAGGCCTGAGCGCTGATGACGCCTTGAAATGCGTTATCGCCTATGAACCGGTTTGGGCGATCGGCACCGGAAAGACCGCTACCCCGGAGCAGGCCCAGGAAGCGCATAAATTTATCCGCGGTTTGCTGGAAAAGATGTATAATAAACAAACAGCTGACGCCATAAGGATACAATACGGCGGAAGCGTTAAGCCTGAGAATATCACGGAGTTAATGAGCCAGCCTGATGTTGACGGCGCCCTGGTGGGCGGCGCCAGCCTGAAGGTGGAGTCGTTCTCTGAAATTATCAAACAGGCAGAAAAGGTGAATAAATAATGACTATAATTCTCTGGATCCATCTTATTGCTTGCTTTGCGCTGATCGCTCTTATACTTGTTCAAAGAGGAAGAGGCGGCGGGTTCGTGGATAGCTTCTCCAATCTTGAATCAATGTTCGGCACCAAAACCAGCTCGTTTTTGACCAAATTGACCACAGGCGCGGCAATAACTTTTTTTCTGACCTGCCTGATACTTACCGGCCTGTCTTTGAAGCAGAGCCGTTCTTTGATGCGCGATGTTAAGAGCAAGCCGAAAGCGAGCGCGGCTGCTGCGGCGACTCCCGTGGCAAACGCCACTGCCGCTGCTCCGGCCGGACATACGCCTGCTGCTGCGAGCGCGGTGACTGAACAAAAGGCTCCGGCACCGGAAAAGGCCGCGGAAGAGACTAAGCCAGCGGTTAATAAATAAACATAAACTCAGTGGGCAATGTAATTCCTAAAAATATTGTTATCATAAGAAAGCTGCCAATCATACTGGTAGCTTTTTTATTTGTTTTGCTTGCCGGGCTGGCTTTCGGCCAGGATAGAGGGGATGCCGTTGTCAGCGCTTCCATAGCCGACGCCCGCAATCTCCTTCCTATGCTGGCTTCGGACAGCTCTTCCAGCGAGGTAAGCGGGATGATCTTTAACGGCCTGGTCAAATACGATAAAGACCTGAATTTGACCGGAGACCTGGCGCAAAGCTGGGAGGTGCTGGAAGGCGGTCTGGTCATTATTTTCCATCTCAGAAAGAACATTGTCTGGCAGGACGGGGTCCCTTTTACCGCTGCTGATGTGGAATTCACCTATAACAAGATGATTGATCCGCAGGTCCGGACTCCATACGGCGGTGATTTTGAGCGGGTCAAGTCCCTGGAAGTCCTGGACGACCATAATATCAAGGTAACTTATAAGGAGCCTTTTGTCCCGGGACTGGCCAGTTGGGGGATGTCCATAATCCCAAAGCATCTATTGGAAAAAGAGGACCTTAATGATACCAAATTCAGCCGTAACCCGGTGGGGACTGGCCCGTATAAATTAAAATCCTGGAAGCCGCAGGAAAAGATTGAGCTGACAGCCAACCCGAGGTATTTCGAGCATCAGCCGTATATCGACCGGGCAATTACCCGGGTTATCCCTGATGAATCCACGATATTTCTGGAACTGCAGACCCAGGGCGTTGATTCCTCAGGCCTGAGCCCTTTGCAATACAGCCGCCAGACTGACAGCGAGTTTTTTATAAAATATTACCGTAAGTTCCGGCTGCCGGGTTTTAATTACACATATCTGGGGTATAATCTGCGCGATTCCAGATTTTCGGACAAGCGGATCAGGCAGGCCTTGAATTACGCGGTGGATAAGAAAGAGATAATTGATATGGTCTTATTGGGATTCGGCAATATCGCCACCGGTCCGTATGTCCAGCAGTCCTGGGCGTATAACCGGTCGGTGAGCCCGGTGCCTTTCGATCCTAAAAAAGCTAAGCAATTGCTCAAGCAGGCTGGCTGGGCAGACAGTGAAAGAAGCGGCTGGCTTGAAAAGAACGGGAGGATCTTTGAGTTTACCATTGTCACCAACCAGGGCAATGAAGAGCGCTTGAAGGTCGCGGAAATAATCCAGCGCAGGCTTAAGGATATCGGCATCCGGGTAAAGATCAAGGTGGTGGAATGGAGCGTTTTCCTTTCGGAGGTGATCGATAAAAAGAATTTTGAGGCGATCCTTCTGGGCTGGAGCGTGCCCAGGGAGCCGGATAATTTCGATATTTGGCATTCTTCCAAGACCAGGGAAGGGGAATTCAATTTCATCGGTTACAAGAATGAAGAGGTGGATAAGCTCCTTCTGGAAGGCCGCAGGACCTTTGACCAGCAGGAAAGGCGCAAGATATACAATCGGATCCATACTATAATTTATGATGAACAACCGTATATGTTCCTGTTCACTTCGGAGAGTTTGTCCATACTGCATAAGCGCTTCCAGGGTATCAAGCCGGCTCCGGCGGGCATTGGCTATAATTTCATCGACTGGTGGGTCAAAACTGCCGATCAGAAATACCGAATAATTAAATAGGGGACGGTTCCTCGTTATCTAACCTATTAGCAGATATTGAGATATAAGAAGGCTCTTAGCAGGCGAAATGGCATTATTTTTGGCAATTGCGTGGTTGTAACTTAAGGAGTGGGAAGCGGTTCGGAAGCAAGGAACCGTCCCCTAAGATGAGCAAATATATTCTAAAAAGATTATTAGGGATGATACCGGTGCTCTTTGGGATCACTATTATCAGTTTTACCCTGATACATTTAGCCCCGGGAAAACCGACTACCCTTGACCAGGCGCTGAACCCTAAGGTCTCGCCGGAGATCCGGCTGAAGATGGTTAAGCTCTACGGTTTGGATAAACCTTTGGTCAGCCAGTACCTGGATTGGGTGAAGAGGCTTTGCGTTCTTGATTTGGGCCGTTCTTTCGGGGATAACCGGCCGGTCCTGGATAAGATCGTGGAAAGGATCCCTTTGACCCTGGCCATAAATATAAGTTCTTTGATCTTTGTTTTTCTGGTAGCCATACCTGTCGGCATAAAAGCCAGCCTTAAGCCGGGAAAGGGATTCGATAATTTTACCACTTTCCTGGGGTTTATTCTTTTCGCCATGCCGACTTTCTGGCTGGCTTTGCTGTTGATGCAGTTGCTATGCATAACTTTGGGCTGGCTGCCGATCTCCGGGATAAAATCCCTGGACTATGAGTATTTCACTTTAGCGCATAAAGTCTGGGACCGGGTATGGCATTTGATCCTGCCGGTATTTGTTTCCAGCCTGGGAAGCCTGGCAGTCATCTCGCGTTATATGCGCTCAAGCATGATGGAGGCCTTGAGCCAGCCATATATTTATACTGCCAGGGCTAAAGGCCTGCCGGAAAGCAAAGTTGTTTATAAGCACGCTTTGCGCAACGCCAGCCTTCCCATAGTCACGATCATCGGTCTTTCCATACCCGGGCTCTTGGGAGGGAGCGTTATTTTTGAATCGCTCTTCGCCTTGCCCGGTTTGGGCAGGCTGTTCTATGAAGCGGTAATGATGCGGGACTACCCCTTGATCATGGCAGAGGTGGCTCTGGGCGCTGTTCTGACTATGCTGGGTAACCTGATCGCGGATATAAGTTACGCTTACGTTGACCCGAGGATACGCTATAAATGAAAAATAATCCATATCTTATCTGCGGGATATTCATCATCGGCATTCTCAGCCTGGCCGCGATATTCGCTCCCTTGATCAGCTCTTATGATCCTTCGCAGATAGATAGCCGGAGTTTATTGAGTTCGCCTTCTTCAGCGCATTGGCTGGGCACGGACAGCCTGGGCAGGGACCTGTTCAGCAGGATGATCTGGGGGGCGCGGATATCTTTGTGCATCGGGATCATTGCAGTGGGCATATCCACTTTTTTAGGGCTGTTCCTGGGCGCTCTTGCCGGGTTCTACGGCAGGTTCATTGATACTTTGATCATGCGTTTTTGCGATATCATGTTATGTTTTCCCACGTTCTTTCTGATCCTGGCTGTAGTGGCGATATTAGAGCCGTCCATCTTCAATATTATGATCATTATCGGTTTGACCAGCTGGATGGGGCCGGCCAGGCTGGTCAGGGGAGAGATCTTGTCTTTGAAAGAGCGGGAATTTATCCAGGCGGAAACCGCGATAGGTTGCTCCGACCTGCGCATTATTGTCCGGCATCTGATACCCAATGCCGCGGGCCCGGTTTTGGTCAACGCTACCCTGGGTATTGCCGGAGCGATCCTGTTGGAATCCGGTTTAAGCTTTTTAGGCCTGGGCGTGCAGCCGCCTATGCCAAGCTGGGGAAACATCCTTATTGAATCCAAATCCACGCTGGGAATAGCCTGGTGGATAACTGTGTTCCCCGGGCTGGCTATTTTGATCACCATCCTGGGGTTTAATTTTATCGCCGAAGGGTTGAAGAAAGTCATCGGGTAAGTATTATGGATAAACTGCTGGAAGTTAAAAATCTGAAAGTCGAATTCCGGGTGGAAGATAAGTTCATCCACGCTGTTGCCGGCGTCGATCTGCAGGTCAATGCGAATGAAATAGTGGTCCTGGCAGGGGAATCCGGCTCAGGCAAGAGCGCGACTGCGCTGGCTTTGACCAGGATACTTCCGGCCAACGCCAGGATAACTTCCGGGGAGGTTGTTTTTCAAGGAAGGGATATCCTGGGGCTTACGGAAAAAGAACTGATAAATATCCGGGGCAAAGACATATCTTATATATTCCAGGAGCCGGCAAGTTATTTGAATCCGGTTTACACTATCGGCAGCCAGATATCCGAGGTGATTGTTCTGCATCAGCACAAGAGCAGGAAAGAGGCGGATGAATTGGCCCTGGGATTGCTGGAGCAGGTCAGGATAACCGAGCCCAAGAGGGTTTTCTTCAGCTATCCGCATCAGCTTTCCGGGGGGATGAACCAGCGGGCTTTTATCGCTATGAGCCTGGCGGGCAACCCAAAGCTTTTGATCGCCGATGAGCCGACCACTGCCCTGGATGTCACTATAGAGGCGCAGATACTGGAATTGCTTTCGCAATTGCAGCAGCGGATGAAGTTTTCAATGGTCTTTATCACCCACAACCTGTCCATTGCCCGCAGGATCAGCCGGCGGGTTATTGTTATGTATCAGGGGAAGATCGTTGAGCAGGCGGACACGGCGGCTATATTTAAGTCGCCGGAGCATTTTCATACCAAAGAGCTGATCGCAGCTTATGAAAAGATCGGAAGGATTTAGAAATGATCCTGGAGCTTAAGAACGTCACCAAGTCATTTCCCGGCCAGCAGGGGCTTATTAGCCGGCCGGGCCGGGTGTTCAATGCCTTGGACAATGTCAGCTTTAAGGTCGATGAATTTACCACGCTGGGGATTGTGGGAGAGTCGGGTTCAGGCAAGACCACTTTAGCCAAGATAATACTGGATCTTATCCCTTTGACTTCAGGCGAGGTTATTTTTAACCGGGAATTGATAGGTGATTTCCGCAAGGACGTGCAGATCATTTTTCAGAACCCGTATAACAGTCTTGACCCCAAGATGCGGATAAAGGAAATGCTCTTTGAGCCGTTATCAATCCATAAGATAGCGCACGGCAGTGCCCGGTTAAAGAAAGCGATAGAACTATTGCAAATGGTGGAAATGGATGAGACTGCTTTGAACCGTTATCCTGCGGAATTCTCCGGAGGCCAGAGGCAGATGATCTGCATTGCCCGGGCATTGGCCAGCGAGCCGCGGCTGTTGGTCTTGGATGAGCCGGTGTCATCTTTGGACCTGACCATTCAGGCCAGGATATTGGAGCTGTTAGCCAGGCTGAAACAGAAGTTCCGGCTTACCTATATATTCATCAGCCATAATCTGGGGGTCGTTAAATATATGGCGGATTCGGTGGCGGTGATGCGCGAAGGCAAAGTTGTGGAGTTAGCCAAGGCAGGGGATATATTCAGCAGCCCGGGGCAGGATTATACAAAAAGGCTGTTGGAGGCGGCTGCGCTGTCCCCATCAGTTGTGGCCTCATGAAAATTATTTTAAAAAAATGTTTGACAGAATTGCAAAGTATGATATACTTTTAAAACTATGCAAAAAACCTATTTACCTAAAGAAAGTGAAATTCAGAGAAAGTGGTTCCTGGTAGATGCTTCGGATCAGATCCTGGGCAGGCTTGCCTCGCGCATTGCCATGATATTGAGAGGAAAACACAAGGCTATTTTTACCCCGCATATGGACACAGGAGACGGGGTCATAGTCATCAACGCCTCAAAGATCAAGGTTACCGGAAAGAAGCTCTCGGATAAGGTTTATCAGAGATATTCCGGATATCCCGATGGCCAAAAAAGGATCACCATGGATACTATGCTGGCTAACAGGCCCGAGACAGTGATGAAGCTGGCTGTGCAAAGAATGCTGCCTAAAGGGGCTTTAGCCGAGAAGCAGATAAAGAAATTAAAAATATATGCGGGCGGTGATTATCCGCATGCGGGTTTAAAACCGGAAAAGGTGGAATTGGTCAAATAATATGGATAGCATAATCAAACATAACGCGGTTGGAAGACGTAAAGAAGCGGTTGCCAGGGTATTCCTTATCCCGGGCGGAAAAGGCAACATCACGGTTAACGGTGTGGCCGCGGATTCATATTTTCCCAGGGAGACCGACAGGATCATCATCAGGCAGCCGTTGCGGTTGACCAATACTATTGCTAAATACGATGTAGTGGTGAATATCCGCGGAGGCGGAATTACCGGGCAGGCCGGCGCTTTAAGGCACGCCATATCCAGGACTTTAGTGCTCGCAGAGCCGGAGTTGAAGGATATGCTGCGCAAAAACGGATACCTGACCCGCGACCCCCGTATGAAGGAGCGCAAGAAGTACGGATTGAAGGGGGCACGTAAACGCTTCCAGTGGACAAAGAGGTAAAGCATATTTAAAAAGATTCGCAAATACATTTAGTAAAGGCCATAAAGGTCCCGCTGGAAACAGCGGGATTTTTTTTTAATGAGCGCATAATTTATGGAGCTGCCGTCGGTAAGTTGGCAGAGCGACATAAATTATATGCGCGAATTAATCCAGGATGCACGCAAACCAGGCGTCCTGGAGAGGCCGTGAAACGGTTGTTTGTGGACGAGCTAAGCCGTTTGGCCGAAAAATCCGGCAGATACGAGCGCATCTGCGCGAAGTGTCTATCTGACGGGATAATACGACTGTTTTGTCGAGAAGGGCTATTTTAGCTTCCGACGAGAAAATACTTGAAAATATTTTTTATTACAGGTATAATGAATACCTGATTATAAAAAAATCCGAGGAGAGAAAATGAATATAACTGTGGATATCGTCGGGGCGACAGGCTACACCGGACAGGAATTGATCGGGATACTGCTGCGCCATCCCAATGTCCGGATCGGCCGCCTTTATTCTACCACCGACGAGCCGAAGAAACTTTCGGAGCTTTTGCCGCGGTTCAATAATAAGACGGACCTGGTCTGCCAGAAGCTGGATAAAAAAGCGCTGGCCTCAAGCGACGCCGATCTGGTCTTCCTGGCTATGCCGCATACTTATTCCATGGCGATCGTCCCCGAGCTGCTTAAGGCCGGTAAACGAGTGATCGACCTGGGAGCGGATTTCCGGATCAAGGATGCCAGGGTCTATGAGGAGTATTACGACGTCAAACATACGGATAGAGGGCTGCTTAACCAGGCGGTTTACGGCCTTCCGGAGATGAACCGGCAGAAGATCAAGAAGGCCAAGCTTATAGCCAATCCCGGATGCTATCCGACCGCGGCTATCCTGGGGCTGTCGCCTCTTTTGAGAGCCGGCTGCGTAGGCCTGGATTCTATAATAATTGACGCCAAGTCCGGGACCAGCGGCGCGGGCAAAAAAGCGGTGAAGGATTTTCTCTTTACCGAGGTGGATGAGGATTTCCGGGCTTATAAAATAAACAGGCATCAGCATATGCCGGAGATAAAACAGGAACTGTCAAGGCAGGCCGATAAGGAGATCCAGATAACCTTTGTTCCGCATTTATTGCCTTTGAAGCGGGGGATACTGGAGACCATATATGTAAAGAGCAACGCCAGCAGAAAACCCGATACGCAGGATATTATATCTTTGTATAAAAGGTTTTACCAGAATGAGCCTTTTGTGCGGATCAGGGAAGAAGGCCATTTCCCGACCTTAAAGGACGTGGTCGGCACCAATTACTGCGATATCGGCATAAGCGTGTCCGGCAAGGATATAATAATCATCGCGGTCATCGATAATCTGTTAAAAGGCGCTTCCGGACAGGCTGTCCAGAATATGAATATTATGTTCCGTTTTCCGGAAGAAGCAGCGTTAATATAAGGGGATTTTCGTGCGGATAATCAAGAAGGCTATTTTACCTGCGGGTTTCGCGGCCAACGGCATTAACTGCGGATTGAAAAAGTCCGGCAAGCCGGATCTGGCGGTTTTTTATTCCGTTGTCCGGGCTAAGGCCGCGGGTATGTTCACTACCAATAAAATAGCCTCGCCGGCAGTGGCGTTGTGCAAGAGTTACCTTAAATCCGGTAAAGGTTTTCACGCGGTCATCGCCAATTCCGGCAACGCCAATTGTTTCACCGGAAAACAGGGGATGTCTGACGCGGTCAAGGTGACCGCTGAGTCAGGCAAAATATTTAAGATCGGCAAAAGCGCGGTTTTTCCGGCATCTACCGGGATCATCGGAAAGCGGCTGGATGTAACCAAGATTACCAAGGCTTTGCCGGGTTTGATCAGCGGCGCGTCCGCCGCAGGCATAGAAAAGGCCAAACTGGCGATAATGACCACGGATAAATTTCCCAAAGAGGTTACCGCTAAGCTCAAGATAGGCGGTAAAGTAGTTACGATCTGCGGGGTAGGCAAAGGCGTGGGGATGATCTCCCCGAAAATGGCGACTATGCTGGTCTTTATTTTTACCGACGCGGCTATCTCGCAAAGGGCTTTGAAAAAATCCCTGACCGGCGCGGTGGAGCGCTCTTTCAACTGCATAACCGTTGACGGATGTATGAGCACTAATGATACGGTGATCCTGATGGCCAATTCCTGCGCCGGAAATAAGATTATTACTGAGACCGCGAATTTCAGGCCTTTCAGCGCTGCGTTGGATATTATCTGCCTGGAACTGGCTAAACTTATGGTCAAAGACGGCGAAGGAGCGAGCAAGCTGATCGAGATAAGGGTCAAGGGGGCGCGGAATGGGAGCCAGGCGAAGTCAGCTGCTTTGGCGGTCGCCAATTCCAACCTTTTCAAGACCGCGATATACGGAGAAAATCCGAATTTCGGCAGGGTGGTTGCGGCTGTGGGAGCAAGCGGGGCTGAGGTCAAAGAGGAAAAATTGAAGGTAAAGCTTGGGCCCCTGAATAAGAAGGAAGTCCGGGTTGATGTGGATCTGGGCCTGGGTAAAGGCGGGTGCGTTGTTTACACCTCGGACCTTACCCCTGAATATATCAAGATAAACGCGGCGTACAATTAGAAAAGGGTGATAAATGGAAGAAGCGATAAAGAAAGCTGAAGTTCTTATAGAAGCCCTGCCGTATATCAGGCAGTTCAAGGATAAGATCATCGTGATCAAATACGGCGGCAGTATCCTGGGCGAGGAGAAGATCAGGGAAGGCGTGCTCGAGGATATAGTTTTCCTGAATTTCATGGGGCTTAAGCCTGTTCTGGTCCACGGCGGCGGGCCGAACATCAGCGGCAGGATGCGGGCTACCGGCAAGAAGACGGACTTTGTGGACGGGATGCGCGTGACCGACGAAGAGACGCTGATGCTGGTCGAGGAAGAGCTGAAGAAATTGAACGACCTGATTGTTGGCGAGATCAAAGATCTGGGCGCGAAGGCGGTGGGTTTGAACGGCAGGGACAAGAATCTTATCCAGACTGAAAAGAAGAAGGCCAAGATCGACTTGGGCCTGGTAGGCCATATCGTGGGAGTGAACAGCAAGGCGATAAACGACGAATTACAGCATAACCATGTCCCGGTGATCATACCGATGGGCATAGGCCAGGATAAAAAGACTTACAACGTGAACGCGGATGAGGCGGCGGCGAGCATAGCCGCCGAGCTTAAAGCGGAAAAGCTGGTTCTTCTGACCAACGTCAAAGGGATCATGCGCGACGCCGAAGACCCGCATTCATTTATCTCCACGCTGACCGGCGAGTCAGCCAAGGCGTTGATCGAGCAGAAAGTCATACAGACAGGGATGATCCCGAAAGTAATGGCTTGTATGGATTCGTTGAGCAGAGGGGTAAAGAAAACACATATGGTTGATGCCTGTATTCCACACGCGCTGCTTCTGGAGATATTCACCGATAAAGGCATCGGCACTGAAATCGTTTTATAGATCGAGACCCGATCTCCTAAATCGTTGGGGGATGAAGCGTTAGAAGACCGGGTCTTGAGAAAGATGGGATGAAATTGCAGGAGATATTCGATACATATAAAGATTATGTGGCGCCCAGTTACACCAAGGTGCCGCTGATATTCGTCAAAGGAAAGGGCAGTTTCCTTTGGGATATCCACGGCAAGAAATATTTGGATTTCTTCCCCGGCTGGGGAGTAGGGTCTTTGGGGCATTGCCATCCCGGGGTAATGAATGCGGTCAGGGACCAGATATCCAAACTGATCTTTGTCCCCAATAATTATTACAATCTTCCGCAGGCTAAGTTGGCCAAAGAGTTGAATTACTGGACCCGGCAGGATTTTAAAGTGTTCTTCGCCAATTCCGGGGCAGAGGCTAACGAAGCGGCGATAAAGCTTTCCCGGAAATACGGCAACGGACGCAATGAGATCATCACCTTCGAGAATGCCTTTCACGGACGGACCACCGGCGCTTTAGCCGCCACCGGCCAGGAAAAATACATGCAGGGATTTAAGCCCCTGCTGGAGGGGTTCAAACAGGTAAAATTCAATGACCTGGACGCGGTAAAAAAGGCTGTATCCGAAAAGACCGTGGGGATAATGCTTGAACTGGTCCAGGGCGAGGGCGGGATAAATATCGCGGATAAGAATTTCGTGGCTGGTCTGCGCAAGCTTTGCGATGAGAAGAAGCTCCTGTTGATCATCGATGAAGTGCAGACAGGCATCGGCAGGACCGGAAAGATGTTCTGTTGGCAGAATTACGGGATCGTCCCGGATATCTTCGTCCTGGCCAAGGCTTTGGCCGGCGGATTGCCGATCGGTGTGATGCTTGCCAGGAAAGAGCTGGCTGACTTGTTTACTCCGGGCACGCACGCTTCTACTTTTGGCGGCGGACCGGTGATCTGCAAGGCGGCTCTGGCTGTTTTGACCGCGGTACAGAAAGAGAAGATGCTGTATAATGCCAATAGTATGGGAGGGCATCTTCTGAATAAATTAAATCTTTTAAAAGAAAAATACCCGGTGATCAAGGATGTCCGGGGAATGGGGCTGATGTGCGGGGTGGAATTATCCATACCCGGTAAACCGATAGTCGAGGCCTGCGTCAAAGAAGGGCTTTTGATCAACTGCACGCATGACAGCGTGCTCCGGGTAATGCCGGCTTTGAACGTGACTATCGGACAGATAAACACAGCGGTAAAAATAATGGAAAAAGCAATCAAAGAGGCGAAACTATGAAGAGAGACCTGATATCCATAAAGACATTAACCTTGGAGCAGATCAAGGATATATTCGATCTGACACATAAGATCAAGAAGAGCCCGAAAAGGTTCACCGGTGTACTTAAAGGCAAGACCCTGGCTTTGATCTTTGAGAAGCCTTCCAACCGGACCTATGTTTCATTCCAGGTGGGGATGTATGAATTGGGCGGCAACTCCGTATATCTCGGCCCGGCGCAGATCAAGCTTGGGGTGAGGGAAACCATTCATGACGTGGCCAAGACCCTGAGCCGGTATGTTGACGGAATTGTCCTGCGTACTTTCGCTCATCAGAACGTCCTGGATATGGCTAAATACGCCGGCGTGCCGGTGATCAACGGGCTTTCGGACTTGTCGCATCCCTGCCAGGCATTGGCCGATACCTTTACCATAAAGGAGAAATTCGGAGGCTTCAAAAATATCACCGTGGCTTATATAGGAGACGGCAACAACGTCTGTAATTCCCTGCTTTACGCCTGCGCTAAGTTGGGAGTAAATATCAATGTGGCGACGCCTCAGGGTTACGACCCGGACGCGGATATGGTCCTGGGCGCAAAGTCCGCCGCGGAGAAGACCGGTTCCAGGATAAGTCTTTTTCATAAGGCGCAGACCGCGGTGCAAGGGGCCAACGTGATCTATACCGATGTCTGGGCCTCAATGGGCCAGGAAAGCGAAGCGCAAAAACGCAAGCAGGATTTTAAGGACTATCAGGTGAATAAGAAACTGTTATCTCTGGCGGATAAGAATTGCCTGGTTATGCATTGTTTGCCGGCGCACCGCGGCGAAGAGATCTCGGATGAAGTCATTGACGGGGATAATTCCATAATATTTGACCAGGCGGAGAACCGGCTGCACGTGCAGAAGGCGATACTGGTGAAACTGTTAAAATAAATGTCTGAGGTGGTATAGTGAAAAAGATCGTGTTGGCGTATTCTGGCGGGTTGGATACATCCTGCGCCATAAAATGGCTCAAGGATAAAGGTTTTGACGTGGTCTGTTTTATCGCCGACCTGGGCCAGGGCGAGGATTTTCAGAAGATCGAGGAGCGCGGCCTGGCTGCCGGCGCTTCCAAGGTCTATATCAAAGACCTGCAGGATGAATTCATCAAGGATTTCATTGTTCCGTCATTAAAGGCCAACGCCGTATATGAGGGGAAATATTTCCTGGCTACGGCTTTGGGCAGGCCGCTGATCGCCAAGTATCTGGTAGAGGTGGCGCATAAAGAAAAGGCCGAGTACGTCGGCCACGGCTGCACCGGAAAAGGCAATGACCAGGTCAGGCTGGAGGTCACTACCGCCATACTCGACCCGAAACTGCAGATTATCGCGCCTTTAAGGGACTGGGAATTCAAATCCCGGGAAGAGGAGATCGAATACGCTTTGAAGAATAACATACCGATCGACGTCACCAAGAAAAAACCGTACAGCCTGGACCGGAATATCTGGGGGATCAGTATTGAGGCCGGGGTATTGGAGAACCTGGACCAGGAGCCGCCGGAAGACGCTTATATCATGACTAAGAGCCCGAGCGGAGGGTCCACTTATCCTAAATACATAGAGATCGCCTTTGAAAAAGGCGTGCCTAAGAAATTAGACGGAAAGACCTATAAGCTCAAGGAGATGATCGAGGAGCTTAACCGGATCGGCGGGGCTTTCGGCATCGGCAGGTACGATATGGTGGAGAACAGATTAGTCGGGATAAAATCCCGCGAGATATACGAGGCTCCTGCCGGGACCATACTTTATACCGCGCATAAAGAATTGGAGAGCCTGGTCCTGGACCGGGAAGTCGCCCATTTCAAGGAAATCGTCTCATTGAAATATTCGGAGCTGGTGTATTACGGGTTATGGTATTCTCATCTTAAGCAGGCCCTGGACAGCTTTGTGGAATCCACCCAGAAACACGTCACCGGCACGATCCGCTTGAAGCTGTTCAAAGGGAATTGCGCGGCGGTAGGCAGGAAATCAACGCACTCGCTGTATAAAAAAGAGCTGGCCACTTATGGCGCCGAGGACAAATTCGACCAGAAGCTGGCTGAGGGATTCATCAAGCTTTGGGGCATGCCGTATAAAAGATAGGCAAAGGTATAGGCATAGAAAAATTGAATGGTAGTTTTAAACCTTAAAATTTAAAAGAGGCGGATATGGCGAAAAAACTGTGGGGAGGAAGGTTCAAGAAGCCTATAGACAAGGATTTTGAATCTTTTCAGAAATCCATAGGATATGATCATGAATTAGCCAAGTATGATGTTTATCATTCGCTGATCCATGTCCAGGCCCTGGTTTATGCCAAGGTATTGACCAATGCCGAGGCTAAGAAGTTGACCGCCGCGTTAAAAGGCATTTTAAGCCAGATAGAAAAAGGCGCGTTTGTCTATGACCCCGATTCCGAGGATATCCACACCGAGATCCAGAACCGGCTGGAGGCTAAGGCGAAATCCGCGGCCTTGAAGCTGCACAGCTTCCGGTCTCGGAACGATATGGTGGCTTTTGACGAACAGTTCTATTGCTATGATCAGGCCGGCCGGATACTGGGGTTGATCGCGGATATAAATAATAAGGCGATACCGCAGTTAGCCGGAAAATATCCCAAAGAGCATATCGTGGGATATACCCATACCCAGCGGGCCCAGGTGGTAAGCTTCGCAGAATATATGAACAGCTTTGCCTTTATGCTCCACGCCGACTTCAAGCGGATATACGGGTTCAAACAGGGCCTTAAGGTTTCTTTAGGGGCAGGGGCTTTGGCCGGGAGCTTCATTAAAAAGGCCGATTATGACCGGGCGATCAAAAGCGTTTTGAACGCCGGGTTTATCGGCACCGCGGGGAATTCTCTGCATAATGTCAGCGCCAGGGATTTCATCATCGAATTCATGGCTGCGTTGGCCATACTGCAGATGCATATTTCGCGGATGGCCGAGGACCTGATCCTTTATTCGACCAAGGAATTCGATTTCCTGGACCTGCCGGAGGAATTCTGCACCGGCTCGAGCCTTATGCCGCATAAGAAGAACCCGGATTTTCTGGAATTGGCCCGGGGTTATTCCGGAAGGATATACGGTAATCTGGTCTCAATCCTGACCACGATGAAAGGCCTGCCTTTGACCTATAACCGGGATATGCAGCTGGATAAGGAGCCTTTATTCTCTTCGGTGGAGACGGTCAAGGATGAATTGAATATCCTGGCTAAATTCATTCCCGGGATAAAGCTGAATAAGGCCGCGGTTGGCAAGGCCCTGGAAGACGAAAGTTTATACGCCACGGAGCTGGCCGAATATCTGGTAAGTAAAGGCGTAGCTTTTAAAACCGCTCATGAGATCGTGGGCAGGCTGATCCGTTTTGCCGAAGACAAGAAGATCAAGATCAAGGGCATCGGCGATAGCGAACTGAAAGCCTTCTCGGCGCATTTGAACAAGCAGGTGATCAGGAAGGTGTTCGATCCGGTTTTTGCCTGCGCAACAAAGAGATCGATCAAAAGAAAATAGCTGGTTTCAACTCAGGGAGCGGATATGCATGATTTCAGGTACAAGAACGGGCAGCTTTACTGCGAGGACGTCAGGATAAAAGACCTGGCGGATAAGTTCGGCACTCCGCTTTACGTGTACAGCTACAACACTTTTACGGCGCATTTCCTCAAGCTGAAGAAGGCTTTTTGTGATGTAAATCCGTTGATTTGTTATTCAGTCAAGGCTAATTCCAACCTTTCGATATTAAAGGCCCTGGTAGCCAAGGGCGCCGGCCTGGATATCGTCTCCGGCGGGGAGCTGTTCCGGGCGATAAAAGCCGGATGCCCGGCGCAGAAGATCGTTTACGCCTCTGTAGGCAAGACCGATAAAGAGATCGAGGATGCCATAAAGCAAGGGATACTTTTCTTTAATGCCGAGTCATTGCCGGAGCTGGAGAACATCAACCGGATCGCCAAGAGGTTGAATAAATTCACCAATGTGGCCTTAAGGATCAACCCGGATGTCGAGCCTAAGACGCATAAATATATAACTACCGGCAAGCTGACCAATAAATTCGGGATCGATTTTGACACCGCCGCCGGGATATTGAAGATGGCGGATAAGTTCTTCTACGCCAGGATCAAGGGCCTGCATATCCATATCGGCTCCCAGATTACCGAAGGGGATTCTTTTGTCGCGGCGATCAAGAAGGTCACCGCGTTTATCTCTGCTCAGCGGGATAAGGGGCTGAAACTGGAATATCTGAACATCGGCGGCGGCCTGGGCATAGTTTATAACAATGAGGCCCCGCAGACCGCTGATCAGTTTGCCCGTAAGGTCATACCGATCTTAAAAAAAAGCGGGTTGAAGATCATTATGGAACCGGGCAGGTTCATTATCGGCTCAGCCGCGGCCTTGGTGGTCAAGACCCTTTACGTGAAGAAGACCCCGCTTAAGAAATTTGTGATTCAAGATGGGGGAATGAACGATTTGATCCGCCCGGCGCTATATGAGGCGCATCATGAGATCTGGCCGTTGGCCAAGTCCCAGGCGAAGAAGAGCAAGGTTGACGTGGTGGGCCCGATCTGCGAGAGCGGGGATTTCTTCGCCAAGGATCGGAATATCCCGGAAGTCAGCGCGGGCGATCTTCTGGCAGTGATGTGCAGCGGCGCGTACGGATTCAGCATGGCCAGCAATTATAATTCCCGGCGCAGGCCGGCAGAGGTCCTGGTCAGCTGCAAGAAAACGATGCTTATTCGTCGGCGGGAGACTTATAATGACCTGGTTCATAATGAGGTCATCGCGAGTAAGTTTGAGTAAGTTTAAGTAAATCTGCATATATGTAAGTAGATGTATAAGTAGTATAGATTAAATATAAGTAAAACCGAGTAAGTTTAGGTAAGTAGTCGGGAGAGGCAAATGGCGCAAAAGATCGATTTCACTAAATTAGTCGGCGCGGGGAATGATTTTGTCCTTATCGATAACCGCCGCCTTAAAATATACTTAAAACAAAAGTTGTCCGCGTTGGCTAAGGAGATGTGCGACCGGAAATTCGGGATCGGCGCCGACGGGTTATTGATCTGGGATAATGTTAAAGGCGCGGCTGCCAGGATGCGCATTTTTAATTCCGACGGCTCCGAGGCGGAGATGTGCGGTAATGGCGGCCGTTGTTTCGCTCTTTATGTCAGCCGCAAGATCAAAGGCATCAAAAGCTGTTTTGAGGTCAAGACTATGGCCGGCCTGGTAAAGGCGCAGGTAAACAAGGACGGGGTAAGGATACAACTGACTGATCCAAAACAAATGAAATTTAATATGCCTTTGAGATTGAACAACCGCTCGATCCGGGTAAATTTTATCAATACCGGCGTTCCGCATACCGTAATATTTGTCCAGGACCTGGATAATATCGCTGTGGCCCAGTTGGGCAGGCAGATCAGGTATCATAAAGATTTCGCGCCTGCCGGGACCAACGTGGATTTTGTGGAGATCGAGGATAAGGATTCAATAAGGATCAGGACTTATGAAAGAGGGGTGGAGGGTGAGACCCTGGCCTGCGGCACTGGGGCTACCGCGGCCGCTCTGGTTACCGCCGAAAAACTCAGCGCTTTACCCTTGAAAAAGATCAATGTGATCACCAAAAGTAATGAAGTTTTAAAGGTGCATTTTGAAAGGGAAGAGAGCTCATTCAAAAATGTATGGCTGGAAGGAAAAGCCAGGATAGTTTACCAGGGGGTATATTATGTTTAGCGGTTCTCTTGTAGCGCTGGTCACACCGTTCAAGAACGAAAGGATCGATGAAAAGAGGCTGAAAGAGTTGATAGAATTACATATCAATAACGGGACTTCCGGCATTGTCCCCTGCGGGACCACCGGGGAGTCGGCGACGTTATCTCCGGCCGAGCATGAACGGGTTATTGAGATCATCGTTAAACAGGTGAATAAAAGGATACCGGTTATGGCTGGGACGGGTTCTAATTCCACGGAAGAGGCGGTTGCTTTGACTAAACACGCGGCTGCCATCGGAGCGGATGCCTCTTTACAGATAGCGCCTTATTACAACCGGCCCACGCAAAAAGGCCTTTATCTGCATTTCAAGGCAGTAGCGGATGCCGCGGATATCCCGATCATCCTTTATAATATCGCATCGCGCACCGGGGTGAACATCGAACCGGAGACTATGGCAAGGCTGGCCAAAGAATGCAGGAATATAGTGGGCGTAAAAGAGGCCTCAGGCAGTTTAGAGCAGATGTCCCGGATAAGGGCGTTGTGCCCTGAAGGCTTCGACCTTATTTCAGGCGATGACGCGCTTACGCTTCCGCTTTTGTCCATCGGCGGCACAGGGATAATATCGGTAGTGGCGAATATCGTTCCCCGGGACGTGGCAGAGATGGTGAAGGAGTTTGAAAAAGGGGATGTCAAGAAAGCCCGGGAGATACATTATAAATTGCTTCCTTTGATCAAGGCGATGTTCATCGAGACCAATCCCATACCGGTAAAAACCGCGATGGGGCTTTTGGGGATGTGCGAACCGGACCTGCGGCTTCCGATGTGCGGGATGCTGCCGGAGAACCTGGAAAAATTAAAAAAGGCTTTGAAGGAATACGGACTTTTAAAATAGCCCTAAGCGGACAGCTGAAAGCTGAAAAGACGAGGTTGTTAAATGATAAAATTAGGAGTGGCCGGAGCGATCGGAAAAATGGGGAGAAGGATCATCGAAATGGCCCAGCAGGACAAGGATTTTGAAGTCGCGTTCGCGCTGGAGCGCAGAGGGATACCCGAGATCGGCAAGGAGATCGGCAGGCTGAAGATATCCTCCAATCCCGACGGGATGTTCCTGATCGATGTGTTCGTGGATTTTACCCTCCCCGAAGCCACCGACCAGCACCTGGATTATGTCGCCAGTTACAAGAAAGGCCTGGTCCTGGGGACTACCGGTTTGTCCGATAGCCAGATAAAAAAAGTCGAGGAAGTATCTAAAGTGGTCCCGGTGGTTTTTTCCCCTAATATGTCCATCGGGGTGAACACGCTTTTTAATGTCCTGCCGGAGATCGCCAAAAAGCTCGGCCCGGATTACAGCATAGAGATAGTCGAGGCCCATCATAAGTTCAAGAAGGACGCGCCTTCGGGCACGGCCAAGAAGCTGGCCCAGGTGATAACTTCGGTAACCGGGAAAACGATACCTACCCATGCCATAAGGCTGGGGGATATATTCGGCGACCACACGGTGATCTTCTGCGGCAATTCCGAACGCATTGAAATAAAGCACCAGGCGCATAACCGCGACCTTTTTGTGGTCGGGGCTTTGAAAGCGGCGAAATGGATCGCCGATAAGCCCGCGGGATTATACACTATGCAGGATGTGTTATTTGGGGGTAGATAAAATGGATCCGCTGCTCAAAAGAATATTGGACGCTTCAGGCGTTTCAGGATACGAGGAAGAGATCGCCGGGATAATGAAGGCCGAGCTTAAGAAAAGCTGCGATGAGGTTTTGATCGATAATTTCGGCAATGTCATCGCCAGGAAGGGCCCGCCTGCCGGCAGGCAGGGAAAAGGCAAGGTCAAGATAATGCTCGCCGCGCATATGGACGAGATCGGTTTATTGGTCAAGCATATCTCCAAAGAAGGTTACTTGAATTTTATCAAGGTCGGCGGGATCGATGACCGCGTGCTGGTTGGCCAGAAGGTAATAGTCAAATCCAAGGGCCAGGATATTTATGGGATAATCGGGACAAAACCGCCGCATCTTCAGAAAGACGAAGAACGCAAGCATCCGCTTAAATACGAGGATATGTTTATCGATATCGGCGCCAAAAGCAGGGAAGACGCGGAAAAAAGAGTAAGCATCGCTGATCCGGTGGTTTTTGATTCGCAATCCGGGGTATTGAACGGCCCTTTATGCTACGGCAAAGCGGTGGATAACCGCGTAGGCTGTTACGCCCTGATCAAGATCATGGAGAAATTAAAGGTTAACGCCGAGGTTTACGCTGTGGCTACTGTCCAGGAAGAGGTGGGCTTAAAAGGCGCCAGGACATCGTCATTCAAGATCAACCCGGATTTCGCCATTGCCCTGGATACCTCGGTTGCCGGGGATACCCCGGGGATAAAGGAAACAGAATCTTCGCTTAAGCTGGGCAGCGGCGCAGGCATTACTATTATCGAGGCTTCCGGAAGAGGCCTGATCGTCAGCCGCAAGATCAAGGATATGTTCGTAGATACCGCCAAAAAGAATAAGATAAAATACCAGATGGATGTGCTGGAAGGCGGGATGACCGACGGGGCGATAATCTATATGAACCGCGAGGGCGTATCCACCGGAGTGCTGAGCATCCCTACCCGGTATGTTCACGCGCCTACCGGAGTGTTTTCTATCGATGATCTGGAGTCTGTAGTGGAATTGGCGGTTAAAATAGCCGAAAAGGTAGCTAAAGGATATTAGAAAGGAGCAAAGTATTTAAATGGAATTTTCGATCTCAAAACGCCTGCAGGAATTGCCGCCGTATCTTTTTCTGGAAATCGATAAAGCCAAAAGAAAGGCGCGCCAGGAAGGCCGCGATATAATCGATTTAGGCATAGGCGACCCGGACCAGCCTACGCCGGATTTCATTATTCAATCATTGCAGAAGGCCGCGACTGACCCGGCGAACCACCGTTATGCCCTGGACCAGGGGATGCCGGTTTTGCGCCAGGCGATCAGCGAGTGGTATAAAGAGCGGTTCGGGGTTAATCTGGAGCCGGATCACGAGGTGCTTCCTTTGATCGGCTCAAAAGAAGGGATAGCGCATTTCCCTCTGGCATTCACCAATCCCGGGGAATATTCTTTAGTGCCGGACCCGTGTTATCCCCCTTATAAAGGCGGGACGATCTTTGCCGGAGGCAAGCCCTATTTGATGCCTTTGCTGGAAAAGAACAAATTTCTTCCTGACCTGAAAGCGATCCCTCAATCCGTGCTTGAAAAAGCCAGGATGATCTATCTTAATTATCCGAATAATCCCACCGGCGCCACCTGTGAAAAGGATTTTTATGAGCAGGTAATAAATCTCGCGTTGAAATATAAGCTCATAGTCATTTCAGATCTGGCATATTCGGAAATGGCTTATGACGGCTATAAACCTTTGAGTTTTCTGGATGTGGATGGCGCCAAAGAAGTCGGAATTGAATTCCATTCGCTTTCCAAGACCTGCAATATGACCGGCTGGAGAGTGGGCTGGGCCTGCGGAAATAAGGCCCTGGTTGCCGGACTGGCTAAAGTCAAGTCCAATATCGATTCCGGGATATTCTCCGCGGTCCAGGTCAGCGCGGTAACGGCAATAAAGGAAAGCGGCAGCCATATCAGCAAGATGTGTAAGGTGTACGAGGAGCGCAGGGATATCCTGCGGACGGATTGAACGCCATGGGCTGGAAGGTGAATAAACCCAAGGCTACTTTTTACGTCTGGGCAGACATTCCCAAGGGCAACAAGTCTATAGATTTCTGCGCCAGGATCCTGGAAAAGGCGAACATCGTGGTCACCCCTGGCGTGGGATTCGGAGAAAGCGGCGAAGGTTATATCCGGTTCGCTTTGACCGTGGATAAGGCCAGGATAAAGGAAGCAGTGGAGAGGTTGAAGAAAATAATTTAAGTCGAATTATATGGCCACTTGTTACATAGGTATTGGTTCTAACCTCGGCGATAGAAGATATCATATCGATAAAGCCATAAAAGAGATCCGTATGCTTGGTGTAACCAAAGTAAAGAAAATCTCCCGCATCATTGAAACTTTACCGCAAGGCGGCCCTGTTCAGGGCCCGTATCTTAACGGCGTATTGGAAATCGAGACGCAACTCAGCCCCTATCAGCTTTTGCAGGAACTCCAAAAAATAGAAACAGCCCTGGGAAGGGTGCGCGCAGTAGTCAACGGCCCGCGCACCATTGACCTGGATATATTGACTTACGCCGGCCTGCGTATCCATGAGGACGCGCTGTGTATACCGCATCCCAGGATGATGGAGCGCGATTTTGTCCTTGGCCCTTTAAAAGAGATCGCCCCTGAGGTTATAGGCAGTCTCCGGAAAGCAAAAGGTAAACCAGTTAAACCCGGATTTAAGAGGAAGGCTATTGTTAAACGCAGATCAAAGGCTAAGAAATAATTGATGAAGATAATCCGCGGCATAAGGGTAATGCAGGATTTGAGCGGCCGATGTAAGAGAAAAGGCCTGCGTATCGGCCTGGTGCCGACAATGGGGGCTTTGCACGAGGGGCATCTAAGCCTGGTGCGGGGCTGCCGCAGGGACAATGATATTACTGTAGTCAGCATATTCGTCAATCCCATCCAGTTCGGCCCTAAAGAGGATTTCAGGCGTTATCCCCGGACGGCGCGAAAAGACGCAATGCTCTGCCGTAAACAAGGAGTGGATTATATATTTTATCCGTCAGCCAAGGATATGTATCCGCCTGGTTTCAAGACCGGCGTTTCTGTCAGGGAACTGGGAAAAGGTTTATGCGGCGCATCCCGGCCAGGGCATTTTGACGGAGTGACCACAGTAGTGGCCAAACTATTCAATATCGTCCGTCCGGATAACGCCTATTTCGGCCAGAAGGACTGCCAGCAGGCGGTGATCATCAAGCGGATGGCCCAAGACCTGGATTTCGGCATAAATATAAACGTGATGCCTATTGTCAGAGAAGAAGACGGCCTGGCTTTAAGCTCAAGGAATATTTATCTGGATGACCGGCAAAGGAACGACGCGTTATGCCTTTGCGCCGCTTTAAGCCTGGCAAAGGACCTGATCAAAGCCGGGCAAAGGGATCCCCAAGCGATCATCCGCAGAATGTCGGCTTTGATCGCAGCGGCAAAGAATGCTGATGTCGATTATATAAAGATCGTGGACCCAGACAACCTAAAGGAGATATCCCGGATAAGCGATGAATGTTTGATCTGCCTGGCGGTAAAGATCGGCAATACCAGGCTGATCGATAATATCGTGATAAGGCCCGGATTAAAAAAATGAATAAGAAATTAAGGATCGGAATAGTCGGGTGCGGGGCGATAGGCAGTTCATTGGCTAAGATAATCACGAGGGATTTTGCCAAGAAAGCCGGTTTATCCGCTTTGCAGGACATTAATTGCGCCAGGTCCAGGGACTTGTCAAAGCGCGTTTCGCCGGGGAAAGATCTGGCGGTCCCTTGTTTGGATGAATTGATCCGCAGGTCCGACCTAGTGATCGAAGCGGCGCATGCCAGTGTTTCGGCTGAGATCGCCTCGCGGGTGCTTAAGTCAAAGCGCGACATAATGATAATGAGCGTGGGTGGTATTGTCGGGTCTTTTGGCAAGTTGAGCAGGTTAGCGGACGCGAATAACCGCAGGATATATATACCCAGCGGAGCGATCGCCGGGGTGGACGCTTTAAAGGCGGCTGCCATGGGTAAGATAAGAAAAGTTATCCTGACCACGCGCAAGAACCCGAAGTCTTTTTCCGGGGTTAAATACATCGCGGATAAGAAGATCGACCTGAAAAAAATAAAAAAGGACACGGCGATATTTTCGGGTTCCGCGGCGCAGGCGATGAAATTCTTTCCCCAGAATATCAATGTGGCGGGGGTTTTGAGCATTGCCGGGATAGGGCCGGTCAAAACGCAGGTCAGGCTGATCGCCTCGCCGTCAACCACGAAGAATATCCACGAGATCCGGATACAGGCTGAGGCGGGCGATATCTTCACCCGCACAGAAAATATATTGCATCCGGATAATCCCAAGACCAGTTATATGGCGGTGCTTTCCGCCCTGGCTACCTTGAAACAGGTGCTTTATCCGGTGCGGGTAGGGACTTGACGGTAGATTGTCGCGCGCCGGCAATGACGATTGCCGGCGAATGTTTAACTCACAAACTTGTGAAGGGAGGTGAATACATATATGGCCAAGAAATTAGTCAAAGTCGGAGTAAAGAGGCAGAAGGGCTATCTTTATTACGTTGATAAAGCCGGTGATGTGTCTTGCGCGAAAATGGCAAGAGGCAAGAGCAAAGGCGGTAAGCCCCAGAAAGTCGCCAAGTGCGGCATAAAGAGAGAGGTTGGTTATCTCTACTTTGTGGACAAGCAAGGTGATGTCTCCTGCGCGAAGATGCAGAGAGGCGGCAAAAAGAAGAAAAAGAGATAAGCACGTTCCTTAAAATAAGGCCCCTGGAGTCCGGTTGGGATTTACAGGGGCCTTGTTTTTTGTTATAATCCTTTCTATGGAAGAATTCATCGTAATACGTAAAGCGAGAGAGCATAATCTTAAAGGCATAGACCTTAAACTGCCGAGGAATAAATTTATCGTGGTCACCGGGCTTTCCGGATCGGGCAAGTCCAGCCTGGCCTTCGATACCATATACGCCGAAGGCCAGCGCCGTTATGTAGAGAGCCTTTCCAGCTACGCCAGGCAGTTCCTGGAACAGTTGCAGAAGCCTGATGTGGAATATATCGAGGGCCTTTCTCCGGCTATAGCCATCGAGCAAAGGACAGCCGGCGGCAGCCCGCGCTCCACAGTAGGGACGCAGACCGAGATCTATGATTACCTGCGCCTGCTTTTTGCCCGCATCGGGCACGCCTCCTGCTATAAATGCGGCGCGCCTATAAACCGCCAGAGCTCCCAGGAGATAGTGGATAAGGTTATGGAATTGCCTCAGAATAAGGCTATCGTTATACTGGCTCCGGTGATCCGCGGCAAAAAAGGCGAATACAGGGATATTCCCGGGCAGATGCAGAAAGCCGGTTTTGTCCGGCTGCGCGTCGATAATGAAATAGTAGAACTGCCGGCAAAGATCAAGCTGGATAGATACAAGATCCACAATATCGAAGCTGTGGTGGACAGGCTGGCAATAAAACCCGGGATAAAAAGCCGGCTGGTGGATTCGGTCGAGACCGCTTTGAAATTCGGCAAAGGCCTGCTTATCGTCCATCTTTCTGATGAAAAAAAAGACCTGGCGTTCAGCGAGGAATACGCCTGTTCAAAATGCGGCATCAGTATCCCTGAAATAGAACCTCGGCTTTTTTCCTTTAATTCCCCGTTCGGCGCCTGCCCGGATTGCAACGGCCTGGGCATAAAGCTGGAATTTGACCCTGCCTTGGTGATCCCGGACCGTTCCAAGTCTATCAACGAAGGCGCAATCGCTGTCTGGAAGCGCGGCGGCAGAGGTTATATACTTTATTACCGCTGGCTTTTGCGCGAACTGGCCAGCCAGATCGGTTTTGACCTGGATATGCCTTTTAATAAACTGGGAAAAGATATCCAGCAGACTATTCTTTACGGCACGGACGAATATGTCGCCGGAAAGCGTTTTGAGGGGGTCATCCCGCATTTGGAGCGGCTTTTCCATGAGACCGACAGCGAGTATTTGAAAACAGAGATCCATAAGTTTATGTCCACCCAGGATTGCCCGGGATGCGGCGGGACAAGGCTGAAAAAGGAGAGCCTGGCGGTAAAGATAAACGGAAAGAATATTTATGAAGTGACAGGGATGTCTTTGGTCAAGTCCAGGGATTTTTTCCGGGGCCTGACTTTGAGCGATAAAGAAAAAATAATCAGCCGCCAGGTGCTCAAGGAGATAATCGCCAGGCTGGGGTTTTGCATTGATGTCGGACTGGATTATCTCACGCTGGACAGGAAGAGCTCAACGCTTTCAGGCGGTGAATCGCAGCGGGTCAGGCTGGCTACCCAGGTAGGCTCGGGGCTGGTCGGGGGGC
>Ga0265297_10000798_pt1 | contig 86257 bp, 83 predicted proteins | sample Munlanlwell13791_FD_192502 | JGI IMG/M metagenome (GOLD analysis project Ga0265297, IMG submission 192502) | Leachate microbial communities from a municipal landfill in Southern Ontario, Canada - Leachate well 137-91 | ecosystem: Engineered > Solid waste > Landfill > Unclassified | place...
CTCATGTCGAGCGGGCCCGGCTCTTGGAAAGAAAACCCGCGCTCACTGTCTTCTAATTGCATAGAGGACACGCCTAGATCAAAGAGGATTCCATCAACCTTCTGATCGACCAGCTTATCTATGTTTCGGAAATTGCCATTTAGGATTTGTAGACCAGCTTGGTCTTTCAATCTCTCTTTAGCGATTTTGATTGCTAATAGATCTTGCTCTATCGCTAAAACCTTAGCGCCTTTATCCAGCAAGGCTTTGCTGTGACCGCCTAACCCTAAAGTAGCATCGACAAAGACTTCTTTAGAAGTCGGATTGAGATAAGAAAGAACTTCGGGAAGGAGGACTGGCTTGTGGGTAAAATTATTGTTCTTGATCACGGCTGTTTGGCTTTGTTTAGGGCTATTGATAATCTGCTGTGCAAAACTTGTGTACAAGATGTGGATAAAATCCCTTCTAATAAACCCTCCTGCGATAATGTCTCTAATCTAAACGATGGAGGAAAGCGCGTCAAGCCCATAGAACAACTTTTTTGTTCTTTAGTGCCTAATTGATGGGGGTATTGAACACAAAATTTATGCATTAGGTTTTACCTAAGCCATTTCTGTCCACCGCTAGGTTTGGTTATCAGCCATGATTTTCTGTTGCATAAACCAGTTTTTATGATTCTTTACTATTTCTCTTGCCAAAGCCATGAAATCTGAGTAAAATTTGTGAACATCAATAAAAAACGGCCCATCAAAGCCGTTTTGTTATTTATCGTTTGCTGATTTATGCAGTCTTGAGGTCTTCTCGCAACTTTGCCAGACTATCGTTTTCTACTTGCTTCTGCTCTTTTTCCTTTGCTTCCCGTTCTAGCTGTTTCCATTCTTGGTCTTGCCTGTTCCTTAATTTGCCTAATTCGCCTTGGCCCTTTTCGTCCAGAGCGGCTAGTTTGGCCTGCTCTTCCTGAAAAATCTGGATCAAAGCGTCAATCTGCTCTTGAGAAAGAATGGGGATACGGTTCACAATATCCAGCTTCTCTTCTTTACTAAGCGATATAGAAGCAGCCAGTAGCTTGAGGAAAAGTTGTTCGTCAAATTTCAAATTATGTGGCGGGATCTTTAAATCAGAAACGAATCCTGCTCCGGTGCTAAATTGAGTCGGAACAGCTAATTTCTTGTTTGTTACTGTCGGAGTAGCAGAATCGTCGGTTTGCGAGCTGCTCGTAGCGCCTCCTGCTTGGGGGTTATTTTCATCGTTCATAGTTTTTGATTAGTATTCTTTCATTTTACCATATTTTTAGCGCAGATAAAAAGAAGGATCGGCCTGTAACTTTAGTGGGTCGACTTTTTGGCCACTGAAGTAGGCAGCGGCAGCGATCATGGCGGCGTTATCGGTGCAATAAACAATCTGTTTGGGCCAAAGGACAGAGAAATCACCAGCTTGTACTTTTTGGCGCAGCATTTGGTTGGCGCTGACCCCGCCAGCTAGATGGATTTGTTTGGCTCGGCATTTTTTGGCTGCTATCAGAGTCTTCTCTGCTAAAACATCAGTAACTGCGTTCTGAAAGGTAGCAGCCAGATCATTTCTCATTTTAGCCGACCATTTATTCTTGTTTTCTTTAGCCAGCCGTAACAAGGCGCTTTTCATGCCAGAAAAGCTAAATTCAAAAGGAGTTCCTTCTAGATAAGAGCGAGGAAAGTCAAAGGCCTGTGGGTTACCCTTTTCTGCCGCTTTACTGACCGCTGGGCCTCCTGGGTAGCCTAGGTCGAGTATCTTGGCGGCCTTGTCGAAGGCTTCACCAGCAGCATCGTCGCGAGTCTCGCCAAGCACTTGGAATTTACCGTGGCCTTTGACTAGGACCAGCTCATTATGTCCGCCAGAGGCTGTCAAAACGACAAAAGGAAATTTGATCTGGCTAGGCTTTCTTTCCAGGAAATTAGCATAGATATGGCCGATGATATGATTAACAGGATAGAAGGGTTTTCTATAGACATAGGCCAACGTTTTGGCTGTTTCCACGCCGACCAGCAAAGAGCCGATCAGACCCGGTCCTTTAGTGACTGCTATTCCATCGATATCTTTCCAGCTCTGCCTACTTTCTTTCAGCGCTGCCTCTATGGCTGGCTTTATCATCTTGATATGCTCGCGGGCGGCAACTTCTGGCACTACGCCTCCGGTTTTTTTATGCAGGAGGATTTGGGAGTAAATGATATTACTGAGTATCTGCGTGCCATTTTTAACTACAGCGACGGCCGTCTCGTCACAGGAAGTCTCGATCGCTAAAATAATTTTTGGCTTTTTCACACGCTTTATTATAACTTGCTAGCGGTTTTTTATAAAGCCATTGACAAAATTCAGTCAAGTTGTTAGTATCCGAGCAATGATGTTTGGCTAAAAAATAGAAAAGGAGGGATCGGCGGTGAATCCACCGACCATCACTATCCATTTAGTTTTGGGTTATGGAGTACAACCGCTCGATGACCCAAAACATAGGGATTTTGGTCACCACTGTCGGCAAATGAAAGCAGTGGCGCAGGAGCTTATGCCCGGCGATGTGATAATGCTTCTGGGCGGTTGTACTAACCCGGAGTATAATCCCAGACTTTCGGAGGCTGCAGTCATGGAGCAGTTTCTTCGGAAGAAAAAGCTGCTGCTGTCCGGAGTTCATCTCTTCCGAGAAGAAAGGAGCAGGTCAACCGTAGAGAACATTCTTTTCGCTAGAGACATAATAGCGAAAGAATTGTTCTCCGAGCCGCACGGTTTGCTCAGAAAAACCGATGTGGCTCGTATTCTGGTCCACGGCGACTCGATTCGCCAAAAGCGGATCAAGCTGCTAGCTCCCTTATTTCTCAAAAAGTTTGATCTGCCGCTGGATTTCCGCTTTCAAGATCTCACTGCCTGGTGTTGCGGTGATGATCACGCCGCCTACAAGAAAGAATATAGGCGGCAACAATTGGCCTATCAGTTTACCTGGGCTTTGGCCCATCTGCCCTTCCGGCAGAGCTGGCTAAAAAAGCTCGGGTAAGAAAGCCAAACACACTGAATAATAAAGCGCCCGGCTATGCTGGGCGCTGACTTTTTTATGGCCTGATTTCTACTTTCTCGATGTATTTATCTAAGATCTTCTTAAACTCTTGCAGCTGTTGTCCACTGAACCGTGCTTCTCCTCGCAATTTCTGGTCCAGTGTCACATCTGGCCGAAACCCTTGTACAAAAAACTTTTTGGCTCCCTCGATGAATTTCCCCAGCCCTTCCATTTTTCCCCCGTCATGAAATCCCGGCACTACCGTGGTCCGAAATTCATAATCAACGCCGCTTTCCATAATTAGCCGGACGCTTTGCTGGATGTTGCTCAAGTTGATCTGTGGCAAGCCCACTGTTTCAGCATAATGCTGCGGAGCATTTTTGATATCCATGGCCAAATAATCCACCAGTTTTCGCTGGCAGGCTCTTTTTAACACACTCGGGTTGGTGCCATTGCTGTCCAGCTTGACCAGAAACCCCATGTCTTTAATTTTTCCCATGAAATCCAGCAGGTCTGGCTGCAGGGTCGGTTCGCCGCCAGTGATGCAGATGCCGTCTAATTTTCCTTTCCTCTCCCGCAAAAATTGCCAAAAATTTTCTTCAGGCATTAGTTGATCTAAATGATATCTGCTGGCATTTACAATATCTGGATTATGGCAAAAAGGGCAGCGGAAGTTGCAGCCCAGTGTAAATATCGTAGCTGCCAGCTGTCCCGGATAGTCCACCGTAGTAAATTCCTGCAGCCCAGCAATCTGCATATTTATTTTTGTTCAGACAGCAGTATTTCCAGCTCGGTCACCGAGTCAGTGCGAAAAAGCTCTTTGCCATCATCATTCCAGAAAATAATAGTAGGCGCTGACTGTACCATATTATCAGCAGCTTTCTGCATGCTATCTGTATCTCTGACTTCAATAATCTCACCGGAGCATTCGGGGTGCTGCTCGCACCACTTCTTGACGGCTGGGCATTTAGGGCAACCGGGTGTTACGAAAAGCAAATAGCGCATTATTTTGGCTTATTAGATTGGCGTCCATAGCTACTCTTGAGTGTGGTGTCGATATCGAACTCCACTCTTTCTTTATATTCTGCCTGCTTGCCCTCGTTCCATTGGTGGACCGGGCGTAGATAGCCAACGACGCGTGACCAGACCTCACATTTGGTTCGCTTTTTTTGCAACTCTTCAAAATTCAGATCTTTAGTGGGGGAAACAGAGGTTACTTGGGTGGTAGGCATTTTGTTTTGGTTAATTACTTAGATTATATAGCTAAATTGTAGTATTCGTCACGGTTTTGTTTGATTCCCAGCTCTTCATCGCATTTCGGGCAATACTCATGCTCGCCGGGTATATAGCCATGCTTGGGGCAAATTGAGAAAGTAGGAGTGATTGAGAAGTAAGGCAGGTGATAATTTTCGGCAATGCGCTTACAGAGTTTTTTACAGGTTTCTACATCTTGGATCGGCTCACCCAAAAATGCATGCAGCACTGTGCCGCCGGTATATTTGCTTTGTAGACTATCCTGATGGTCTAGCGCCTTGAAAGCGTCGACGGTGTAGTTGACCGGCAGCTGGGAGGAGTTAGTGTAGTAAGGAGTTTCGTCGGTGCCAGATTGGATGATATCCGGGAAACGTTTTTTATCTTCTCTGGCAAAACGATAAGATGTGCCTTCAGCAGGAGTAGCCTCCAAATTATACATATGTCCAGTTTCTGTTTGGTAGGACTTCATCCTCTCCCGCATAAAATCAAGAATTCTCTCGCACATCTTTTTTCCTTCCGAGCTCTCGATACCCTGTCCCAAGAAATTAAGCATCGCCTCGTGGGCGCCGTTGATACCAATGGTGGAAAAATAATTATCAAAATTGCCGAGATATCGTTTGGTATAAGGGAACAAGCCATTTTCTATTTGCTTATTCAGTACTTCTCTTTTGATTTCCAGCTGGGTTTTGCCGATATCCATCAGATAACCCAGCCGGTCTAAAAATCCCTTCTCATCGCCCTTGTAGAGATAACCAATGCGTGGCAGATTGATGGTATAGACGCCGATCGACCCAGTCATCTCTACCGCGCCGAAAAGCCCGCCACCCTTGCTTTTTAATTCTCGCATGTCCATCTGCAGTCGGCAGCACATCGATCTTACATCAGTTGGCTTGAGCGAAGAGTTGATGAAGTTCTGGAAATAAGGAATGCCGTACTTGGCAGTCATGGCAAAAAGCAGGTCAGCATTTTCGCTGTCCCAGATAAAATCGCGGGTGATGTTATAGGTCGGGATTGGGAAAGTAAATGGCCGTCCAGACCTGTCTCCTTCAGTCATCACTTCAATATAAGCCTTGTTGATCATATCCATTTCTGGCTGCAGCTCCCCGTAGGTGAAATCCATCCTCTTCCCGCCGACAATCGGATGGCGGTCTTTCATATCATCAGGGCAAGTCCAGTCTATGGTGATATTAGAAAAAGGCGTCTGAGTGCCCCAGCGAGAGGGGATATTCATATTGAAGCAAAACCCTTGAATAGCCTGCTTTACTTCTTCATATGTAAGATTGCTTTTGCGGATGAATGGTGCCAGATAGGTATCGAAAGAAGAGAAAGCTTGGGCGCCAGCATATTCATTTTGTAATGTACCGATGAAGTTAATCATCTGAGCGCAGGCTGAAGTTAAGTGCTTTGCTGGTCCGCTATCTATTTTGCCAGCTATACCATTAAACCCTTCTTCCAGCAGTTGGCGCAGTGACCAGCCGGCGCAGTAAGCGCAAAACATCGACAGGTCGTGGATGTGAGCGTCACCATTGGTGTGCACTTGCCCGACTTCTTTGGGATAGATATGGTTAAGCCAATAGTTGGCTGTTACCTTACCAGATATGCCTAAAATCAAGCCGCCAAGACTGTAGCCAATATTGGCATTTTCCTTAATGCGCCAGTCCTCGCCGCCTAGATATTCATTCATTGATCTTTCCACATCCAGCAGAATTTTTTCGTCTTCCCGCAGCTTGTGGTGTTGCTCGCGATAGACGATATATGTCTTGGCTAGCTTTTCGTTGCCGCTCTTGACCAAAATTTCTTCAACGACATCTTGAATCTGCTCAATTTCCGGGATGGAACCCATCGGAAAGGCTTCTTTTAGCTTTTTTTCTACTTCGTCAGCTAATTTCTCTGCCAGCTCATGATTTTGTTGGTGAATAGCGACAGTAGCCTTATAGATAGCATCAATAATTTTTAGCTTATTGTAGGGGACAATGCGCCCATTGCGTTTGCGGATTTTTTTAGGCATTTATTTTTTAGAAGGGGGTTAGGGAAATTAATTTTTCTTTTGTAGTTTTTTTAGTTCGCGCTCGAATGATTTGATATCCTGAAAACTGCGATAAACACTAGCAAAGCGAATATAAGCGACCTCGTCGAGATCCCGCAGCTTTTTCAAGATGTCTTCGCCGATCTCCTCAGATGTAATTTCTTTTTTGTTGGACCACTTTTCTTCCAGCTCGTTGACTAGATTTTGCACTGCCTCGCTGGTAAACGGTCTTTTCTTAAGCGCTTTCAAAATGCCGGATTCCGCCTTGTCTCTGTTGTAGGGTTCGGATGTCCCATCCTTTTTGGTAACAATCAGGCTAAGATACTCACGGCGCTCAAAAGTGGTAAAACGAAAACCGCATTTTTCACACTCCCGCCGCCGTCTTATGGCTATGCCTTTTTCGGTAAGGCGAGAGTCAACAACCTTTGTCTCGCTATGTTGACAAGAGGGACATTTCATCAGGGGAAAGGTATTAATTTTGGTAAATCTCGGGCCAGCTTGCTTTGCCCAAAGCTGAACTGTGGCAAGTCGCAAGGTATTTTTACCTTTTGCTTGCTTTACTCGCTTGGAAGAGCAAACAAAGAATTGCTCTTCTCTCGCTCGCCTCGCAAATAAAACAAGCTATAAAGTATTAGTCCTACATTATTACCTACGGAGTAGCTAGTCAAGAGATGGGGTAAATAACCCAAAAAGCCAGTTTACGGCTTTGCTGAGAGCGAGCAAGACTGCACGAATAAATTATTTACTCAACTTGAACAAATTATTTGTTCAACATTTGTTTGACGATAATCGGTAGTTAGTTGGCTAATATCTTAAGAATCACCTTGCTTTTGGATTTTCTTTGTGCTAGAAAGGTAGTACTAATCGAATATCAAAAAAGGGGGCGGGGCTAATGGCCGCAAAAAATCTGAAAGATATTTGGGAGCAGGCGATTCTGGCCCAAACTATTGGCAAAAAAGCCAAAGAGATTGCTGACTTGGTTTCTTGTCAGGATGTGGGCGGCCTAGTAGCAATTCTCTATCTGCTCCTTGGGCAGGAGAATGCCGTTTTGCAGACAGAAGGTGTTCTGATTTCCGCCCGCCATGCTGGCATCAAATCTCCTTGTCAGGTTATCGGCGGGATAATCGGATTACCTGACTTTCCTGTAACCGATTGCCCTGATTGGGCAGAGCTGGTAGAAGTAATAGGCAGGGTTTATCACGATCAAGACATCATGAACCTGCAGGGGCTAGAAGCTTGCTACCAGCAGTATCACAGCAAAAGGCAAGCAGGGGGGCAGAGAGCTGCTTCTGCTTGAAAGAAGCTTATCAATCGAATCCGTTCGCTCCGGCGGGCGGATTTCGCTATTCGCCTATACGCCCTGCTGGCTGGCTTCGTTGAGCCTATCTAAAAACTTTTCCAAATCAATCCCGTGGGTTTCGGCGCCCTGCTTCAGGCTTTCTTGCTGAGCCATCGGGCAGCCGGCGCAGTAAAGCTCGAATTCAAAAAACACATCCAATGCTTGTGGGTATTTTTCCAAGACTTCTTTGATGGTCATATCTGCCGTGATTAATTTTTCCTCGGTCATTTATTTTTGGTTAGATAATCTTTGATAGCAGCTTGCAATGCTTGGACAGCTAGGCTGCCACAGTGTTTTTTTAGCTGAGGGAGACCACCCAGCGCTTCCCAGACGTCTTGCGCTTTGATTTTTTGGGCATCCTCTATTACCTTATCTTTCGCTAGCTGGGTGATCATCGAAGAAGTGGCGATAGCAGCCGCGCAACCAAAAGTCTTAAACTTAATATCAGTTATTTTTTGCGTTTTTGGGTCAACCTTAATATCCATCTTCATCACATCACCGCAAACAGGATTGCCGACCTCGGCTGTTCCGCTGGCATCAGCAATCTCGCCCATATTTTTAGGGTGCAGAAAAAGCTCTTTGACTTTGTCGGTGTAATTCATGGATGTAAGTGTAACAAAGTTATAATGGTTTTAGCAATGCCCGGCAACAGTTAGTAATAATAATGTACAAATAAGTTATTCGTAACTATCACTTTCCACTTGACAAGTATATAGCAGATAGATTATATTGAAATCAGAAAGCATGATCATTAAAACATTGCCAATTGCCTTGTAGGCATCTCGCTGGCGTAGCCAAGGATGATCATCCTTGGCTACAAGCCGCAAGAAGAATAAAGAAGATCATTTGCTGATTTCCTGTACTGTCAGGTTCTCTTACCTGACAGCAGCCGTCGGGTAACCAACCGAATATGGGTAGCCACCGAGCCTCCACCTTCGCCAACCGTGCTCCGCCATAGCGGCTACGTGACGGCGAGGGCTATGGTGGACAGGCTTGCTCGGTGGGTGCCAACACCCCATCGGGTAGCCACCGTTCGCCGCAACTCCACCAAGAAATCGGCAGCATTATTTATTATTCACCTCCGTTGGTTCAATCTTGTAGATTGAACCTAAATGTTTGGGTTCCCAGTAACAACGACGATTCTTAGTTCATAGCTGAAGATAAAGCCATATCCCTTCCAAAAATCCCAAAAATCCCACCAAAACTCCGTGTGACAGAATTTTTTTTAAGTCTTTTAGTCAACTTTGGCTAGTATGAGTCCTAAACTCCTGAATTTTCCATGTCAATCCGTCAACATTTTTTGCCAAAAGCCCAAAAGAAATCTTCCGGTTGCCCGGACCCCCAGTGACCCGGTTCTCCTGTTACCCGTTCTGGTCGCAGCCAATCTTGGTCTTCACCTTGGTTATCTCTTGCACTTTTTCTAGTGGTGACATGGCACGCAGATCTTTAACAATCTCTGGCAGAACCTTGAGGACATAATCAATATCGTTCTTCTTGGTCTTGTGTCCCATCGTGAAGCGCAGGCTACCATGCGCGTCTACCGGGCTAACCCCCATAGCAAGGAGTACATGAGAAGGGGACAGTGTCCGAGAAGTGCAGGCTGATCCAGTAGAGCAAAATATCCCTTCCATATCCAGGCGCATCAGCAAAGATTCTCCCTCTACATTTTTGACCAGGCAGCTGACATTGTTGGGCAGGCGCTTGCGGAGATGGCCAGTGATTTGGCAGCTGGGGATAGCTTTGACTAGCTGCCTGATGAAATAATCGCGCAATTTTTCTAAGCGAATCCTTTCTTTTTGTCGGTGCTTCTCCGCCTTATCTAAAGCCTCAGCTAGCCCTACTATTCCGGCCACATTTTCAGTGCCAGCGCGCTTGCCATCTTCTTGTCCGCCACCGATGATCAGAGGATCGATTTTTACACCCTCTTTTATATAGAGCACTCCGACTCCTTTCGGCCCATAAAACTTATGCCCAGAAAGCGACATCAGATCGCAATTGATCTTTCGCACATCGAGAGATAGAGAGCCAGCTGCCTGAACCGCGTCGACATGAAATAAAATGCCTTTTTTTCTGGCAAGCTTCCCGATCTGATAGACCGGTTGAATCGAGCCAACCTCATTATTGGCATACATGACCGAGATCAATCTGGTGTCCGGCCGGATAGCCTTGCGCAGCTCGGCTAGTCTGATGATGCCTTGGCGGTCAACTCCTAGAAATGTTACCTGATGCTTCTGCTTGGCCAGATCTTTAGCGCTGTCCAGTACGGCCTTATGCTCAATCTTGGTAGTAATCAGATGGCCGTGACTGCTTTGCTCCATGACACCGCGTAGTGCCCAGTTGTCAGATTCTGAGCCGCCAGAAGTAAAATAAATCTCTGAAGGCTGGCAATTAAGCGCCTTGGCTACTTTCTCTCTAGCCATCTCCAGCCCAGCTTTGGCTCTTTGTCCCGGCTGGTGCAGGCTGGACGCATTGCCAAACCGCTCTGTGAAATAAGGCAGCATCTTGGCCAGCACTAGCGGGTCAAGCGGAGTAGTGGCGGCATGATCAAGATAGATTTTTTTAGACAACTTCTAGGCGGTTATATATTTCTTGCTCAACGAATTTCTTTTCTCTGCCGTATTTGAGGCGCGACAACTCCTTGATGATACTAGCCAGCTTGTCATTGCCTTTCTCCAGATAAGGATTCACAGGGACTAAAGAGAAAGGAGTGGTTGGCTGGCCGTTGACGCATAGTTTGATTACAGCCTTGAAAGCATCCAAATTGATGAGGTCCTGCTCGGAATAGACAGGCGCAAATTCTTCGGCCATGTATTTGCCGTCTTCCGCGCTGATTTTGTAGGAGACCATCGTGCCAATGTTGCCAAAGACGGCGTTCTTCACCTTTTCATCTTGTTTGCTGCTCATCAGCTGATTGATATACTGGTGGGCGATATTGAGACTGAGGCGGTATTTCCTGGCTTCCGAGAGGATGCTCTCGATCGATTCGGTGACAAAGTTTTGGAACTCATCGAGATAGAGGAAGAAGTCTTTTCTCTCTTCTCTGGCGATAATGGCGCGGCGCATTGCGGCGGCCTGGAATTTGGCGGTGATCATCATGCCCAGAAGCTTCATATTGAATTCGCCGATCAGTCCCTTGGACAGGTTAATCAAGACGATCTTTCCTTCCTGCATTGCGTCAGAGAAGTTAAAAGCCGACTTGCTTTGGCCGATGATGTTGCGCATCAGATCATTAGAAATAAATGAGCTAAACTTGGCTTGGAAGTAAGGGATCATCTCTTGTTTTTCTCTCTGTCCCATGGCGTTAAAAGTGCGGGTCCACCAGTCTTTGACTACCGGGTTCTTCACATGTTCTACGCGGCGTTTCTGGAAATCTTCATCGGTAAATAGCTTGACGATATCGGTCAGGGCGCCGCCACCCGGGTAATCCATCAGTGTCAGCACGCCGTTGCGGAAGTAGTCCTGTATCCGTGGACCAAATATCTCTTCGTCGTAGAGGCGGATCATGATGTTCAGAAGCTCGGTGGCGATATAGTCCTTTTGGTCGTCGGTTTCCACCTCCAGCATATTGATGCCCAAAGGGCGATTAGTATCGGCCGGATTAAAGTAAATCACATCCTCAGCCCTTTCCTTAGGAATGTATTTGATCAAGTCTTCAGCCAAGTCACCGTGCGGGTCCATCACACAAACCCCATCGCCGTTTCTGACATCCTGCCGGGCCATGTTGAGCAAGATCGACGATTTGCCGGTGCCGGTCTGACCGATCACATAGAAGTGTCGGAAGCGGTCGTTTCTCTGCAGTTTTATTTCTCGCGACTCGCCACGATAGACATTATAGCCCAGCAAAACGCCTTCGTCTGGGAGGTTATTAGGGGCTGGAGCAATCTTAAACAAGTGCCACTTGATCACTGGCGACTTATTGAAGCGAATGTCAGGCAAGTGGAAAACAGTGGCCAGCTCTTCCGAGCTTAAAACCATTGACTTGCCGCCGAAGAGAAATACCCGCAGGATAAAGCCATACAAAATCTTTTTTTTCTGCCAAAATACCTGCCAGCTAGATTTGGGCCAAAAGATTTGAAATGAGTTTAGGTTTGGCGCGTTTAGCTGGTGGAAGCTACTGATAATATTGCGCAAGTGCATTTTGGCGTTAGCGGCGGTAGGCGAGGAAGTGACGATGCGGGCCATTACATCAAACCCCATTTTGGAAGCCTTGTTTTCTATCTTTTTGACTCTTTCTTCCTCCATTGGTGTCAGTCTCTTGGGCTCTTTACTTTCTTCTTTGCTGCTTGCCTTCATGATTCCTCGCCAGAAGCCTTGCGGCCCTTTACCTTCAAAGATGTTTTTAGCGACTTTGCGGGCGCGATCAGACCAGGCGCTGCCCTTTGGCCGGATTAATATCTGGATGACCGCTCCTTCCTCTTTGGTCAGCTTAGACAAGATATTGACGATGTTGTTGAGTGGGTCAGTGTCTAGATCCTCATATACACTGATAGGAAAAGCCGGATCTTTTTTTTGCTTCAGATAGGCGCATTCTTGATAGGAATCTTTCTGAAAGATATTGTAAGAAGGGACAGCTTCGACAAATACATCCGGATAAAAAGAAGTCAGCTGCTTCTCAATGGTTTGCTGGTGGTCTAATGGCACAACGACATAAAAATCTACCATCTTGTTTTGGGCAACTATCTCTAAGCTGATGGCCGTCTGTCCGAAGAAGCGCCTTTTGTAAGAGCCGCTATAGATGCTGTGCAGTGAGTTAAAAAGCTGCTCCATCACACCAACCGCTTCTTTGAAGTCTTTTTCGGTAGCATCCTCTTTGTCTTTCTGTGAAGCCTTCTTGGGCACCACAATCTTAAGGGTGATATACTGCAATGCGTCTTTGATGATAGCTTTGCGGCGCCATTTCTCCAGCAGGTAGCGGAACAAAAAAACCAGCACCAAAAAGCCAACTGCCCAAGCAATCAGGCTGGTGGCCGTACTGAAGCTAAAACCATTGTTTACGAGTGAGCTGATGAAATCAAACATGACTTTATTCTATAGTATAACAGCCCATGGGTAAACAGGAAACAGGTTACTGGTAACAGTCACAGCTACGTAGAAAACAAGGATAATCCGATATCCCTTTTATAAGATCTCGATTCCGTTATCTGTAGCCCGTTACCTGTTGCTCGCTCACGCGGCCTTAGGGAAGGTAAATACTTCTTCTTGGCTGTGAGTATATGCTGTTTGCAGCGCAATTACTGTGCCTGTCTCAGGTTGGCCGAACATTAGTCTAGTCTGGCCAATAATCTCTAACAAAGGATTAAATTTGTCAGCATCGGGCGCCGCTGGCTTCTTACTCTTTCGAAACAGACCCAAAGTGCGTCTTGTTCTATTCGGTCTGGCGATTGGGCTTTCTATCGGCACAGATATATCAATGCCAGCGTCTTCTATGATTTTCCCAGTGGTTTCGGTGGCTACTTCTTTGGCTGCCGCCGGGATTTCTGGGGCGATTAGCAACTGCCCGCCAAAAACTTCCGGCTGATTTTCGCCTATATCTGTTAAGGGCTCGCTATTAGTGATTTTTGGGTCATTCATTATGCTTTTATTGTAGCAGGAACCAATCAAAATGTCAAAGAAAAGGATGATAAGGGTGGGTAAGGGTTTTGTGCTGTCGGAGTCTCTTCTCCGACAGCACTCTGTCAGGTAGGAGAACCTGACAGCACAATAAATCAGCGATAAACCAAGAAATAGCTTGATACCACGTTCATATAGGTCATACCCCCTCACCTAGCCTCTCCCTAAAAATTTTCGCTTCGCTCAAATTTCAGTAGTTAGTAATTGGTAGTTTGTAATTAGCAAAGGAATAAAAGCCTTTTAGATAGAGGTAAAAATTTTTCCCAAACTACTAACTACTCACACAAATTACATATCGGGGAGAGGAATAGAAAGCGGGAATGACACTGGGCTTAGTTATATTCTGGCTTGTAAGTAAAAAACAAAAGGTGCTAAAATATAGAGAAGGAAATTAATCTTTGCGATTAAATGCCATTGCCAGAAGCTACCCATAAAAAAGCCAAAAACAAATTAAAATCATCCCTGATTGCTTTTTTGATAACCGTGCCGCTTTTGGCAGGTGTATTTTCCTATGCGGCGCCGAGGGTTTTGGCCGGTGATATCGATAATTGTACCTGCACTATTGATAGTGGGATGACAGAGGAGAAAGCCGCGGAGGTCATTGGGCCCAATTGGACAAAATGTGCAGCATACCGAGAGAGCTTGAAAGTGAGAGCTACCGGTGAAAATATGGCAGGAGAGGTGCAAGACAGGGTTACAGATTGTAATGGTAATGATTGGGGCGAAATTGGCTCTGGTGTTAACGCGGAAGAAAAGAAGAGGGCAGAAATGATCAGCAGATATGATGCTAGACTACAGATGGCGGCGATGGGGATTACTGCAGGGCCTTGTGCACCGACAATTCCGGCACCAAGTGATAGCAGCGATATAGATGCATGTAAAGCTTGGCTGGCTGGTGGTTCGCAAGAAGCAGCGGCAGCAGTAGCGTTTGTCACCCCTACACAGAGGGCAGCGTTTGATGCGGCTGCTGCTACAAATAAGAATGTCACGGAGAAAGTGGGTATAGCTGGTGGTTTGGTTAGTCAGGTGGTCAGTGCAGTGGGGAGAGGGATTGAGCGGGTTGTTGTGTCGATAATCGCGATGATTTTCTTTGCGCTTGCCACACTGCTACTTTATCTCAACCGCTTGATTATTGTTGCTTTGGATTGGTTTATGAATCTGCCATACGAGATGTTAGCAATGACAACAGGAAATAGTGTACTGGATGTTTGGAAAATGATGCGCACATTTGTTAATTCCATCTTTATTATTGTTTTAGCGATAATTGCTTTGGCCAATATCTTGGGAGTGGGGGGCGATCGCTACAAGATCAAATCGGCTTTGCCCAAAATTATACTCGCGCTTTTGCTGGTTAACTTCAGCTATAAGATATGCGTGGTGGTATTGGATATCGCCAATGTGCTGACCCAGTCGGTCTTGAACCTATCTACTGTTGGGGCTGCCGCGAGTGCGGCAGGCGCTTCAAAGAAATCGATTGCTGATGTACTTTTTGAAACTATGTTAAGTCCAGGAACCCTATTCCGTTTGATTAAAGGAGAAGGCGATGTGGGTATTGTTGATGTGCTGATCGCTGGCTATACATCTATCAATCTTCTTATGTTTTCATTAATCCCCTTGGTGGCAATTGCCATGGTTTTCTTTGTCAGAATTGTCGTGCTGATGATTTTGATCGCTGTTTCGCCTTTAGTGGCTTTGGCCTACGCTGTGCCGGGGATGGAAGGCACAACCAAGAAGTTTCAGGAAAAATTTATTTTCTGGGCGATTATGCCGGTTAAAACTATGTTTGTTTTGACATTGGGTATGCTGCTTATCAAAAATATAACTAATGTGGAGGGGCTGGACACAAAGATCACAGATATTAATAAGAGCGTTGCCGGTAATTCTGGGCAAGGAAGTGCTGTGTTGGCCACTACAGAATATGCTATGGTGTTCATCAATGCATGGATGGGGATTGTGATCTTTTGGTTGGGGGCGTGGGAGACGATCAAAAACGAGCACACAGCAGGGGCGGTCAACGCAATCCGCAGTGCTGGGACAAAAGCGATAAAAGCAGCCAAAAACTATGTGCCGCGGCCATACGGCTTGGATATGAAGAAACTCAAAGACTGGGGCACGGCGCGTGCCCAGAAACTGGGAGTGGACAAGAAAATCAAAGATGCTACGGCAGCTATCAACGACAAAGAAACAGAAAAAAGAAATTTGGAGGTGGAGGCAAGGGGCGTTGGCGTAGATCCGGTCAGGAAGGCGGAACTAGACGGTAGAATCGCAGAGATAGACAGCGATATCGATAAGAAGAAAGACGAGAGAACTAAATTTGTAGAAGAGCGAGGGAGCGAGGAATACAAAAAAGCAGTTCGCAATAGCAGTATCACCAAGCTGGCTGGCAGTGTCAGCATTAACCCCATTCCAGTGAAATACGACGCATTGATTGCAGGAATCAAAGAAGGCAAGAAGACTGGTGGTGTCTGGGGGGCAATCAAAGCAGCGCCGGGTGCTCTTGGCGCGGGGGCAAAAGACAATTTTTCCAGACAGGGCCGCAGAGAAATGTGGGACAGGTTTAAGGCCGGCCGTCTTACGCATACCAAGGCAGGAGACAAGGCAGCAATCAAGATGATAGTTGGCAATGTCAAAGAAAACCTAGCCCAGAAGTTTGAGCTGGAAAGTCTGTCGCGGGCTGAGGGACTATCGACGGCTGCGACCGCCGGAGGCGAAAGAGGGACATTTAAGCACTGGCTAGGGCTGCAAGCGAATATGCCTAACGAGATTCGAGTGAAGATCGAACAAAAATACCAGAAAGAAATCAATGAAGGAGTAGAAAACGATAAAAAATCAATGAATGGATCAGAGCTGATGCAAAGGTTTGAGAAATTTAAGGATGACCCCAGTCTACAAGGGATGCTTAATAGAAGGGCTTATTTAAACGCAGTATTAGATAAGGCAGATGAACTAAACACTTCGCAGATTAATAGTCTAAGAGAATATTTCGCCCAGACTATATCGGAATATCAAAACCCAAGAATGCCCACCGATCAGAAGATATTGGGAGATAGCGACCCTTTGGTTTATGTTAAAAAAGCGGCAGAGAAAAACTCAAGGATATTTAGCGAAGATCTATATAGGCAAGCTCAAGGAATTAACCCGGTGACTGCGGCGCAGATTAGAGCTGCAGCTGTTACTTCGGCAAAGACTGACACAGAAGCAAAATTAAAGAAGCAAGAATTGGAAGTTAAAATAAAAGATTTATTAGACTTAGCCAACAAAATTAGCGGAGGGAAGGGTAGCTTCAAGGATGTTCAAGACTGGTACAATAATTATATGTCGATGGAGGAGTCTACTACTTTCTTTACTCCTGAACAGGAGGAAACATTTAGGCAGGCTCATAATATAATGAGAGATGATCAGGCAGTAAAAGTGCAAGAGCTGATAGGGGCCAAGAAGGACAATTTGCTAGGGAAGGCAGAAGAAGCTAGAGAAGCAGGGCATGATGATGAAGCAAAAAGGTTGGAAGAAGAATATCGTCAGGCAGAGAATATGGCTGTAGCTGGGCCATGGGGAGAACGTGGGCCCGGCTCCCAGATGTTTAAGCATGCCGCTAACAACTCAACCTATAAGATGACCATGACTTTTGGTGATAGTAGTCTTGATGACCTTGGTGATAGCTCTACAGATAAGCTTACTGATATTTTGAATCCGAGCAAACTAGAAGTAAAAGACTTTAAAAATAGGGGCAGAGATAATATTAGACAGATTTGGGCACTTCTTTCTCCAGAGAGAAGAAAGCAGCTTCTAGATAGCAAAACAAGAAGTGATAATGGGTTTGGTGGAGATGTTGCTGGGCATATTGATGCGGTAAATAAAGAATATGAAGGAGTTCTATTTGAATTGAAGAGAGAGATGGAGAAGTATGTTAAAAAAGGAAATGACGACCTAGAAAAGTATGCTACAATTCTGAAAAGCGCAGGTAATGGTGCGAAGGACTATAAAGGTGACGCAAATTACGAATATCTAAAGGAACGAGGGCTGGTTAAGTTTAATAATGACGGAACCTTTAATAAATTTAATAATAAAAGGATTGATTTGGGCCTTAGACAGTGGTTCTTGGAAGAAAGAGCTGGTACAGGCAAAGGATCTTTCGTACACGGCAAAATGAAGGACGGCGAAAGAAAAACCGCTATGGATGGAGATGATTTTAAAAAAGCTTTTGGTGAAGGAACCACTATTGGTATTGACGCCGAGAAAGAAATTAAAAAATTTGTTGATGGCAAATTAAAAGAATATATGAGCAAAAGCGAAAAATACAGCGATAAATATTTTAACAAGCTTAAGGCCGAAGGGATAGTAGGTTTCAAAGAGGATGGATCTTTCGATAAGATTTCGAAGGAAGATGCTGAGAATCTTCTGAGAAAAATGTTTTTGAGTGAGAAAGAAGAAAAAGCCTATGAGAATAAATAATAAGATAATTTTTCAATATGCCCTTAGGCGATACAAAGAAAGATAATCAGCTTAGGAAACCTACTAATAGGGCTAGGAGTCTTAAAAAACCTGTTGACGGAGCGAGAAATGTCGATTTAGAGAAGAAAAGAGCACTAGTTTCTAAGCAGCGTGCAAGAACTGGTAAAGTCGCGAGCGATAAGGTGGCCGATCTGATTAAAAAAGACATTGCTAAAATCCCCCAACAGCTCAAGACCCAAGCAATCCCGGAGCTGGCCAAGACGGTTTCCCAATCACTGAAAAATGCTGGGCCGTTGGCCGCTATCCCGCTGGTAGATAAGGCAAATCTCGCTGATCTGGCGCGCCGGCTAAAAAATGATGGCGTTTTTCGCAATGAGATAGTTGGCCAGTTAGGCGATGGTGGGGAGCAGCAGGTCAACGATTTCATAAATAATAATGAAGGGCTGGGGGAAGAAGTTCCAGCACAAGAAATAGCGGGAGAAAAGGCTGGAGCAGGAGCAGCGGAAGATCAGGGATTACCAAAAGAAAGCGCTGGTAAGCAGGCGGAAAGTCCAGAAGGAAAATCTGCTGGTGACGGCTCAAAGCCGACCGAAGAGCCGAGCAAGGCTGCACCGGGGGGAGATTCGGCTGGGGCGGGGAAACCACAGGAGGGCGAAAAGCCGTCTGGAGAAGGAGGGGAAGCTAGAGATGGTCAGGAAAATAAGGGAGAGCCAGAGGAGCCGCAAGAGCCAGAGAAGACAGAAGGAGAACCAGAAGAACCAGAGAAAGAAGAGGAGCCAGAAGATAAAGAAGAGGAGGAACCAGAGAAAGAGGAAGAGGAACCAGAAGACAAAGAAGAAGAGGATAAGGATAAAGAGGATGAGGAGGATAAAGAGGACGAGGAGGATAAAGATAAGGATGAAGAAGATGAGGGAGAAGGCGAAGAAGGTGAGGGAGAGGGAGAAGAAGGCGAAGGAGAACCGGGTGAAGGTGAAGGGGAACCTGGTGAGCCGGGAGAGCCAACAGAATCAGGTGAGCCGGGAGAACCGACGGGGACAGGCGCTCCTGAAGCTCCCGGAGATAATCTAGAAAACGCAAGGGAAGAATTTGGACATCCAACAGAGTTCTCTAATGATGCGCTTAATCCGGATGAATTCGGTGATATCGCTGAAAATATCGGGCAGGGCGCGGAAGGAATGGGGGAAGCAGGCGCAGAAGGCCTAGGCGAGGCTGCGGCAGCGGAAGGCGGCGTCGATGCGACAGCTGGCGGTGCGGCAGTGGCCGGTGCGGCTGAAGGAGCCGAAGTGGCCGAAGCAGGAGCTGCGGCGGCAGAAGCGGGTGCAGCAGCAGCCGAAGCGGGTGCGGCAGCGGCCGAAGCAGGCGCAGCAGCAGCCAGCGGTGCGGCAGCGGCCGGTGGGGCTGCAGCAGGCGGCGCTGCGGCTGGCAGTGCGGCAGCTGGGGCTACGGCTGGCAGTGGCGGGTTGGCTTTGCTGATCCCTATAATTATTGCAGTTGTAATTTTAATTTTATGCTTTGTCTTTGTGATATTTATGGCACTGGCATATGGGTGTATCAGCATGTTTACCGGTGGGAGTGGCGACGGTACAGGCGGTGAGTCTGGGTTTACGATGGATAGTACCGGCCAGACAATGGGGCCGTTTGGTTTAAGCGGTGGTGGCGGTGGCGGCATGAATTGGGGACAAACGACGATAGGTGGTGACGCTCTTCTGCCACCGATAGAAGCTGGAGAAGCAGCGGGTACTTATGTAGGAGATGGTGGGACATACACCGTTTATGAAAGCGATATCAAGAAGTATGATTTAGTACGCATTGGAAATCGATACGCCAACCGGGTTGCGGCCAGTCTGTATGTGGCGGCCAAAGAGAAAGTGAAGGCGGAGGGATATGGCAATTTGGGTATTACCAGTGCTTTTCGTACGCTGGCCCATCAAAATAGACTGGCAGGTAAACCAGCTAATACACCGTCCAGTGGTAATCATTGTAAAGGCGCCGCTTTTGACCTTAACTTAAACGGACCAGGGCTTTGTCCCACAAGACATGCGGCGCTTCATTGTAACAATAAAGGGACTTGTTGGAGGTGTGGTGATACACTACCCAATGAGACTTATGATGCTGTAAAAGGAATTATTGAATCTGTTTATTATAATGGCAAACATTTACAGAGCGCTATGCCGGGCGACCCGATGCACTTCTCTTTTACTGGCCATTGATTTACCTCTTAAAAACTAATATGATAACTACATGCCAGAAAATGCTGTAAACCAAGACCGGATTGTTTTCACCTGGTACGCTCGCGAGTTTATCCCGCAGGACAAGTCGCCTTTTTGGTATATCGCCGCTGCGATTGTGGCAGCAGCTGTGATTATTTACGGCTTTATTACCCAGTCTTGGACGATGGTAGCGGTTTTTGTCTTGCTGGTGGGGGTTTACTATCTTTTGCGTGACCAAGAGCCGCATATTATCCCAGTGACAATCAGCGAGCTGGGCGTCTATGTCGGCAGGGATTTTTACCAATACCGTGATATCGTGAATTTCTGGATTGTCTATAATCCCGGCGAAATAACCACATTGAATTTTTATGTCAGAGAGGGTCGGTTTGCCAAAAGAGTCTCCGTGCAGCTGGAAGATCAAGATCCTGTATATCTGCGGGAATACCTGCGCCGCAAAGTTACTGAAGTTTCTGGCGTAGGAGAAGACGGGGTAGAGAGATTTCTGCGCAAGATAAAATTGTAAAAGCCCCCTCGAAATGCAAGGAGGCTTTTCAGAGAAAGCGGATGATGGCTACGGCTTGCACGATAATAAATATCGCCAAGCTCCAGCCATCATTTTTGATTGCCCACCCGGTGAGAAGCCGCCACAACAGATAGGCGGTATATTCGATCCCGGCGAAGACAATCACGACTAGCGAGATGAATGCCAGCTCGATGACCAAGCTGGCAAAAATCATCAGGGCTGGCAGAAAGAAGCAGCCATTGATGGCAAGTGCGATGGTGGCGATCCATCCGCCAATCAACGCAATCGCTGCCAACCATGGTTTGGCCATATTGCCGTCGCCTTGGTACCAGACCGGGGGGTCGACGGCGTAGAGGATTAGCCATGTCGCGGCTATCGGCAGCCCGATGAGGGCTACTATATACACAATCGCCATCAGCGGTATTTTCCCCGCCGCAATCGCCCTAATTACTCCTCCTCCTTGTGTCAGGAGAGTGAGCAATTTTTGTGGGTCCATTTGCCCACCTCCTTTTTGTCGTGGATTTTAATTACGGCTGCAGTATAGCAGGAATACGGAAAAAGTCAATAGCAATATAAAAAACAGCGGACGAAGTGAACGCAGTTTTGTTTGACGATGGCTGCGGCGGTAGGGCTCGAACCTACAATTTCCTGGGCCAGAACCAGGTGCCTTACCAATTTGGCCACGCCGCAATAAGCACTAATCAATCTAGCACTTACTTATTCTAGCAGCCAAGGCTAACTAGAGCAAGCGGCCTAAAATAGTGAGCAGTTAAACAGTGAAGCAGTAAAATGGGCAACGGGTTACGGGTCACGGGTAACAGAGACGATTAACACCGGGTTTTAGTTGCTGTGACCAGTAGCCAGTCGCCTGTTACCCCGATTATCCTAAATATCTCCTGCCCGCCGACTTGCCCTCCGACTTGTCCACCGTAGTTCGCTAAAGCGAACGAAGGTGGAAGCTCACCGCAGATGAGCGTAGGGGGAAGCTTTGTCTCAAGTAGTCCTCCTCCGCTCGCCTACGGCGAGCTACGGAGGACTAGCACTTCGCTTAGCTACTCGCTTGGCTGTGCCAGCCGAAGCTCGTAGAGCGAAGGCTGGAGCCGATGGTGGGAGTCGAACCCACGACCTCTGCTTTACGAAAGCATTGCTCTACCAACTGAGCTACATCGGCCTTTTGTTAAAGGTTTTTTTCTGCTATCATTTTAAGGAAAGCTTACCTATCTAACAAGTTTTAATTATGGAAATTAAGTTTCTAGGCCATTCCTCATTTATGATCAAGGGGAACAAACAGGTTATCGTGACTGATCCTTATGATGATAAGGTTGGCAAATTCCCGTCGGTGAAAGCCGATATTGTTACCTGCAGCCATGATCATCATGATCACCATGCGGTCGATAAAGTCGACGGCAATCCTAAAGTGATTGATTTCCCCGGTGAATACGAGATCGGTGGCACATTTATCGAAGGTATTCCGACTTTTCATGATGGCAGTCAAGGCTCCGAGAGAGGGGAAAACATCGTCTTCAGTTTTTATATGGAGGATATCCATGTGGTTCATTTGGGCGATCTGGGCCATAAACTAAACGATGAACAGCTGGATAAAATCGGCGATGTGGACATTCTGATGATCCCAGTCGGTGGCGTCTATACGATTGATGCTGCTCAAGCTCAAGATGTCATTGAAGAAATTGAACCTAGAATAGTAATCCCGATGCACTATCAGATGGAGGGGATTGATATTTCGGGCGGCATTGCCCCGGTTACTGGTTTTCTCAAGGCGATGGGAGTCGGCGAGCCGAAAACCGAAGAATCCTTGAAAATATCTAAAGCCACCCTGCCGCAAGAGGGGATGGATATTGTGGTTTTGAAGAAATAAAACAGGCGACTGGTAACTGGCCATGGGTAACAGAGTATGGCTACACGCCGTTAACCTGTGACCTATAATGCCCACTGGGCTACTTGGCTTCCTTGGCCTTTTCTTTCACTTCTTTTTCGATCTCTTTGGCTATCTTCTTGTTTTCTCTCAGATAATCTACAGCTTTTGCTCGGCCCTGCCCTAATTTTTCTTTGCCGTAGCTGTAAAAAGCGCCGGATTTTTTTACGATATCCATTTTGGTAGCTAGGTCTAGCAGGTCGCCTTCATAGCTGATGCCTTGGTTAAACAAAATATCGAATTCAGCCTGCCGGAAAGGCGGAGCCACTTTATTCTTTACTACTTTGACGCGGGTGCGGGCGCCGATTGATTCCTTATCATCGCCGGACCCTTCTTCTAGTTTAGCGATTCTTCTGATGTCCATGCGGACAGAAGCATAAAACTTCAGAGCATTGCCGCCGGTGGTAGTCTCAGGATTGCCGAACATCACGCCTATCTTCATGCGGATTTGATTGATAAAAATGACGGTAGTTTTGCTTTTGGCAACGGCAGCTGTAAGTTTGCGTAGGGCTTGGCTCATCAGTCTGGCCTGCAGGCCCATGTGGCTGTCGCCCATCTCGCCTTCGATCTCGGCACGGGGGGTGAGGGCGGCTACCGAATCAATGACGATCACCGATATAGCGTTAGAATTAACTAGTCTTTCGACGATCTCTAAAGCTTGCTCACCATTGTCCGGTTGGGAAATTAATAGGTTTTTGATGTCCACGCCGATTTTTTTCGCGTATTCTGGGTCAAGTGCATGTTCAGCATCGATGAAAGCGGCCACCTCGCCTTTTTTTTGGAATTCAGCAATGATGTGTAGAGCTAAGGTGGTTTTGCCGGAGCTTTCTGGGCCATATATCTCGATCACGCGGCCGCGAGGGATACCATCGCCTAGGGCTAAATCCAAAGAGATTGAGCCGCTGTGGATAGTCTCCACCTGGATGCGTTGGCTATCATCCATAGTCATGATAGCTCCTTTGCCGAAGTCTTTTTCGATTTGGGCTAAAGCCAAGTCAATGGCTTTTTGCTTTTGGGGGTCTAAGGCCATAGTGGTTGATGGTTAAAATTAAAGCGTGCCTTTTTTCTCTTGCTGCATCAGATAAGCCGAAGCTAAGATACCTAGCGCGCCAAGGAAAACCAGATAAATGCCAATGCCGAAGCTGGAGCTTAGAGTGGTGGTGTAGCTGATATCAGTGATGCCGCAGGCTGGGCCGTAGGCTGAGCCATAAACAGAAAATAAGACGATGGTCAAAATCAGTATTTCGCCGCCGACTAGGGCCTGCATGATTTCCTGGCCCACATTCTTGAAGAACTCGCGGCGGTTGATGATCATATTCAGGGTCAGGGCTAAAGAAGCCAGAACCAAAAGGAAAATGATGATGCCAGCTAATTTCGTCGGCGGGCTAAAAAAGAAAATGCTTTTTAGTGGCTTGGCGACATTGCCTTCTACATAAATCTCTTTATACCAAGGCAGTAGGCAGCCAAGCAGGCAGACAATACCAAAGATAAAACTTACCTGCAGACTGCGTGTCAGATTTTGGAATTGTTTGATGGCTTTTTGGTGGGGGGATTTTTGGAACAGCATAGTTTTTTAGTTAGTGGTTAACTAAGGTGGAGTATAGCAGAAAAGCAGAAAAGAAAAAAGCGAGTAGCTGTTGGTTTTTGTGATTTTTTCAGGCAAAATATACAGTGTATATAATCATAAATAATCAATGAATATGAAATGTCCGGAACATGAGCGAGAAGATTCAGAAGCGCCAGATGAGGAGATAGAAAAGAAATATCTTGTCCGCAGGGAACAAATTGCCCCCTATTTAGAAGAAGCAGAGGCAACACATATTGTCCAGGCCTATTTCCCTCAAAAACATTATGATGATGTGATTGGATGGGTGGGATTAAGTTTGTCTAAGTGGGGGTGGGGAGTCAAGCCAGCAGAGGTCAGAGTAAGGAAAGAAAACGGTGTTTGCACAGTGACTGCTAAAAGTGAGAAAGATGAGAAGGGGGTTAGAAAGGAAGTGGAGAAAGAGATTGACGACAAGGATATAATAGATATGCTAATTATTATTGCCCAAAATGGCACTATTGAAAAAATCAGATATCGCTTCCCATGGAAGATCGGCGATTTGGATTGTGTGGTGGAAGTCGATGAATATGTCAAAGCTGGGCCAAGCGGCGGCGCAGATGTAGAAAGCAATGATCTACTGGTAGTGGAAATCGAGCTGCCTAACCGTTCTTTGCTGCAAGAGCTGGAGGAGAATAGAGATAAGTGGCTGCCATTTCTGGCCGATGCGGAAGATATCACCACAGATGAGAAATGGTCTAATAGAAAGATGGCCGAGAATGGTTGGCCGATTGGGTAAATATCTCAGCAATAGATCTCGACTTGCCTTTAGTCTGATATATCCTTAATATATAAGGGATGTCGGGCGCCCGTAGCTCAGTGGATTAGAGCGTCGCGCTACGGACGCGAAGGTCGTGGGTTCGAGTCCCTCCGGGCGTACCACATACACAGGTTCTCCATCCGCCGAAGGCGTGATGGAGGTTCTGTGTGTGCGTGCGGTCTGGAGAGGGCTTAAGAAGCCAATGGGTTCGGATGCGATGAGTGAGCGGAAATTGCGCCGAAGGCGCAGATTTATCGCGAACGAAGAGCATAGCTCGCCGCAGGCGAGATGTTCCCTCCGGGCGTACCACATCGTCGGACAAAACTGTGCTCGCTTCGTCCGACCGCAAGCGGTCGGTCTTCGCTTAACTTTGTTTTGTCCTCCTCTCGCTCGGGCACAGTTCTCGGCTCGATATACGGCTTTCGCTCGCTACACTCGCTCAAGCCTATCTCGTCTGCGCTCCTGCGCCCTCGCGTGTTTTTAGGGGTTTGCTTACTTTAAGCTCGCGGGAACCCCAATAGATTATACAGATTATGGACGTACCGCATTGGTGTGTCATAGATTAGCCCAGTTTTTGCTGCAACATAAGGAAAGCCCCGTATAATCATCTTTAAGAAGACGCTGGATTTAAGCGCCTACTTGCTTTATTTTTTGTTCAATCATCTTTAGAAAGCGCTGGTCCATTTCTTCTTTTTTGGCTTCTTCGAGAACAAGCCTTAGATGCCCTCGTTCCAATTTATTCAACTGCTCCTTAACAATATCTTCTCCTACCCCCCAGCCGCAATATCTCATGGTCGCTATGATAGTACGAATACTATCGTATAAAGACTCTCTGGCTGTCATGTGCAGTCGACGATAAACTACTGATGTAAAGATAATCTTCCAATGGTCATCGTCTGTGGCCTTCTTACTAGCAATATCGATAATAATTTCCAGCTCATCTTCGGGGAGCCTCTGCTGTAATCTGGCGAGATGGTTGCGCAGCTTGGGGGTTAAGGAATCACGGAGAAGTAGAATATCTGCGATTGTTTCTGGTGTTGGATTACTTATCAGGTTTTCGTAAGCAAGCATTTTTAATGCAGTAGACGGGTCAAGGCGTAATGTTGTTAAAAATCCTTCAATTGATGTCTTGCCGGGGAACTGCTCCAGCGCCTCTAAAATTGCTTGGCGGATATGACGGTTTATTTCATGAGGGAACGCTTTGCCACGACTTAACCGTCTAGTAAACTCTTTGTTTATATCCAAGCGGTCTCTTAATTCTTCTAATATCTTCTTCCTGGTTCCGTTTTTTAATTCTTGTAGTTTTTCTCCCAACACTTGAATGGCTAATTCTCTTTTTGGCCAGTCAGGGTCTTCCATCGATGCTTCACCGTATTTATTGGTGGCAGTTTCTTTTATGGTAGGTTGGATGGCTAGGCTTTTATAGAAACTCAAAATCGGGCCAACACCTATCTTCTTTGATTCCTTGGCGAATTGGTCGTCGTCTATCTGGTTGGCTAATTTTTTTTCCGCTAATGTAGCGAATGAGTTTTTACCAAACATTGTTTATTTATAATAACTGATTATTATCAAGTTTTATCATATTTCGCAGATTTAGTCAAGCTTTTTTCTTGATGAGTGCTAATTGGCGTAAAATCTAATTTCCTGCTACAATTTCCCTTGTGGAGTTATTAACATCTAACCTTATTTTTTATGGCTAAAGTCAAACTGCAACCGCTCGATGACAAGATAGTCGTCAAAGCGGTCGAAGGAGATGAAAAAACCAAGTCGGGCATTATCATTCCTGACACGGCTTCCAAAGAAAAACCCCAGCGCGGTGAAGTGGTCGCTGCCGGCCCGGGCAGATTCGATGTTAACGGTAAAAGGCTGCCAATGGATGTCAAAGTTGGCGACCAAGTGCTTTTTTCCAAATACAGCCCCAATGAAGTAAAAGTCGATGGGGAAGAATACCTAATTATTTCCCAGAGCGATGTTTTAGCTGTTATTAAATAATCCGCCTTTGCTCTTTAGGGCTTCGGCGGACAAGTCTGCCTATATTAAAAACTTTTCTTCTTAATTTGTTTATTACCAAACCTCGAAAGTTAATTAAATAATAACCATCTAACCTAACAAAAAGTATGGCAAAAGAAATTAGATTTGCTGATGATGCCCGCCAACGGATTTTTGTTGGTATCAACAAGCTGGCAGATGCCGTCAAAGTGACCCTTGGCCCCAAGGGTCGGGCAGTGCTGATCGACAAGAAATACGGGGCGCCGCATGTCACCCGTGATGGCGTGACGGTGGCTAAGGAGATTGACTTGGAGGATCCATTTGAAAGAATCGGCGCTGAGCTGCTGAAAGAAGTAGCGACCCAGACCAATACCAATGCTGGTGATGGCACGACTACTGCTACTCTGCTAGCCCAGGTAATGATCCGTGAAGGATTAAAAAACCTGACGGCTGGCGCCAATGGTGTGGCGATCCGCCACGGTATTGAAAGGGCTGTAGCCACTGTGGTTAAAAAATTAGATGACATGGCGAAGAAAGTTGATGTTGGCAATAAAGAAGAAATCGCTCAAGTGGCCACCATTTCCGCCCAAGACACTGAGTTAGGCGATCTGATCGCTGACGCGATGGGTAAGATCGGTGAAAATGGCGTGATCACCGTCGACGAGTCGCAAAAAATGGGCCTGACTGTCGATGTGGTTAAGGGCATGCAATTTGATAGCGGTTATATTTCACCATATATGATCACCGACCCTGATCGTTTGGAAGCGGTATATAAAGACGCCTATATTTTGCTGACCGATAAAAAAATCTCCTCGATCCAAGAAATTTTACCTTTGATCGAACAGCTGGCCAACTCCGGCCGGAAAGAATTAGTCATCATCGCTGAAGAAGTGGAAGGGGAAGCATTGGCGACATTGGTTGTCAATAAACTGCGCGGTACTTTCTCCGCGCTGGCGGTCAAGGCGCCGGCTTTCGGTGAGCGCCGCAAGGCTATGCTGCAAGATATTGCTGTGCTGACTGGTGGTACCGTGATTTCGGAAGAAGTTGGGTTGAAATTAGAGAGCGCCGAACTGTCTCATCTGGGCCGGGCTAAGCAAGTAAAAGCTGACAAGGAAAACACGACTATTGTGGAAGGTGCTGGTGACAAGAAAGAAATTCAATCGCTGATTGCCGCCATTGAAAAAGAAGTGGCTGTCAGTAACTCTGATTACGATAAAGAAAAACTGCAGGAGCGTCTGGCTAAGCTGGCTGGCGGTGTAGCCGTGATCAAAGTTGGCGCGGCCACGGAAGTTGAGCTTAAGGAACGCAAAGATAAAATCGAAGACGCGCTCAACGCGACCAAAGCGGCTGTGGCTGAAGGTATCGTACCCGGCGGTGGAGTGGCCTTGCTGAATTGTCTGTCTGCTCTGGACGAAATAAAATCAGTGAGCGAAGATGAAGCCATCGGTATCGATATTGTCCGCCGTAGTTTGTCGGCCCCACTTCGTCAGATTGCCGAAAACGCTGGTTTAGAGGGCGGAGTAGTAGCGGAAAAAGTTAGTAGCGAAAAAGCCGGTGTCGGCTATAATGCCGCCAATGGCAAATATGAGGATATGATCAAGGCCGGTATCATCGACCCGAAAAAAGTGACCCGCTCCGCTCTGCAAAACGCCGCATCAGTCGCTGCCACTTTCCTGACTACCGAAGTTGTCGTCGCCGAGAAGCCAGAACCGCCGTCTTCATCTGTTCCCGGCGGACATGGGGGCGGGATGCCGGGGATGTACTAGCTCGCGCAAAGCGCGAGCAACACGGTCGTCTACGACGACCGAAACCCAAAACAGTTAACCAGAAACCAGAGAAGATAAAAAAGGCCGGCTCCGGGTGGGGCGGTCTTTTGGGTGGGATGGTTGAGACGATTGGGATATTTGAGATTTTTGGGACGTGGCTTAGTTCACAGCGACAAAGCTAACGAAGGCCGAGTCACGTGACCCCGCCTTCATTGATAAACAAGCCAAACATTTAGGTTCAATCTACAAGATTGAACCAACGGAGAAATTTATTTCTTGGGATAAATAATCCAATCTGTCTGAATGACGAAGTTTTTATCAGCTAATATTTCTTTTGCTTTTGCGCTTTCTTCTGCATTCAGATTAAAGCGTTCTGAGTATATCTCAGAGAGATCATTAATAGTTTTTTCTTGTATTCTTTCAAATCTGATGCCATTATCTTTCATTGTTTTTTCAATCTCATTCCTAGACGAAAAGAAACACTCTTTTCTTTTTAGTTTTGGTACTTCTACACCGTTATATAACCTATCGTGTTTTTTTCTCCACTCATCTGTTTTTCTGTTATCAGCGCCTCCATGATCAATAAGTGCAAATTCCTTAACTGTGCGAGCAATTTCTCTAATAATTCGTTTCTGACGTTCCCAATTATTCCATTGGAGCAAGAAACGAACAATTTCTATATCAATGCTATTGTCTTCAAAGGGTAATTTTTCAGCATTTGCAATTCTCTTCTCCTGCAATAAATTTTGATTTAATGCATCTTCATCTATATCAATAGCAATTGTTCTAAATCTGTAATCAGGAATTAATCCGAGTAGGTTGTTTAGAAGCTCTCCCCTGAAGGAGCCAATATCAGCAATTGTATATTCTCGATTTGGTGATAACCGATTTTTTATTTCTCTTGAAAAAACCTCAGGTGTTTTATTATAGGCTTCTTGTGTAGCTTTCGTTTTTGCTTCACCAGAAAAAACCCGTGAAGCTCTTTCTCCCATGTCTTGAGCTTCGATATGTCCATTCTGTTTTTCTATATCAAGTGTTTTTTAGATTTTTCTTGGTGGAGCCGAGGGGAGTCGAACCCCTGACCTCCTGCGTGCAAAGCAGGCGCTCTGACCAACTGAGCTACGGCCCCTCGTCGGCGTGGACTGCGCCTGCTACGCTTTATCGCAAGCGATAAAGCTTCGCTGGCTCCGTCACGCCTCCTCTCGCTCGGGTACAGTTCTCGGCTCGATAAACGGCTCTCGCTCGCTACACTTGCTCAAGCCTATCGAGCCTGCGCTCCTGCACCCTCGCGTAAAGCAAGGTTGTACCCCAAATCGTTTTTTTTCGTTTTGGGGTTTCTGGTTCAGTTTGCCTATGGCAAACTGGTGGCACCGGGTGGACTCGAACCACCGACCTAGGGTTTATGAGTCCCTCGCTCTAACCATCTGAGCTACGGTGCCTTGTCGGTGTGGCATGTGCTGGTTTCTTGGCACTCCAAACCGAAATGGACTTAGTTATTTTAGCATGATTATCCGTTAAAAACAAAGTCTCTATTAAACCTCGGAAAGCCTTCGGCCGCGAGGTCACGAGACCTCGCCTATAATTACTGGTTATCCGGTAGCCCGATAACTTGCTTCACTGTTCACTGTCCACTGTTTACTGTATACTATCCCCATGCCCAAATCCTCCCCAAAAATCGCCGTTGTCCATGACTACTTCCTATTCGACGGAGGCGGGGAGCGTTTGGTGATCACCATGGCCAATGGGCTCAAAGCCGATCTGATTACCAGCTATGTCCTGCCGGAATCCACTTTCATCAAGCAATACAAAGGCGGCAAGCTGATCACGATTACGGCGCCGACCAATCTCAAAGGCTGGAAGCATTTCAAGATCAACTGGGCGTTTAAACATAAGGCCAAGTTTCTCAAAAATTACGATATCGTGATTTTCAGCGGTAATGGTGTGTACGCGGTCGGCAATTGCCGGCCCGACGCCTTAAAGATTCTCTACTGCCACACGCCCCCCCGATTTGTTTACGACAAAAGGCAGCAGTACGCCAAGCGCTACAAAAGCCCGCTGCGCCGTAAGTTGTTTTACCTGTTGACCGACATGGTGGCTTGGCAGTATGGAAAATCTTTCAATATGGTGGACTGTGTGATCGCCAACTCCAATTTCGTCAAAAAGCGCATCGCCAAATATCTGGGGTATAAAAACGCTACCGTGGTTTATCCGCCGTGCAATATGGATAAGTTTAGCTGGAAGCGCGGCGGCGACTTTTACTTTTCTTTTTCTCGCCTTGATCACCTGAAACGAGTTGATCTGGCGGCGGCCGCTTTCCAGAAATTGCCCGACAAAAAGCTGGTCGTAGCTTCGGGTGGGCCGACATATGATAAAATATGTGAGATGGCCGAGGGGTATAAAAATATCGAGGTGGTCGGCCGGGTCAGCGACCAAAAGCTGTTTGATCTAGTCGGATCATGCTTGGCCACCATTTATGTGCCGCAAGATGAGGACTTCGGCATGACAGCCGTGGAATCGATGTCGGCGGGCAAGCCGGTCATCGGCGTCAACGAGGGTGGGCTTAAGGAAATTGTTTTACATAAAAAAACCGGCTATCTCTGCCCGAAAGAAATCACCGTTGATTCCATTGTCGACGGCGTCAAATACATGACTAAGCCGCGGGCTGCTAAGATGCGCTTGGCCTGCCGTAATCGGGCTAAGCAGTTTTCCGAGCAGGAGTTTCTGAAAGGGATTGACACGGTAATCAAAGAAGGTTTAAAAAAGAAAAATGCCTGACCTACAGGAAGACCTGAAAAAAATTATCAAGAAACTAGAAGTCCCGGAAGAAGTATTTGATAGCCCGGTGGTTATTGTCATGCTCGGTTTGCCCGGCAGTGGCAAAACAACTTTTGCCGATAGCCTGTGTGAGCGGCTGCCATTTGTTAAGCTATCTACTGATGAAATATCCGAGTGGTTGGGGCAGGGACCGCTTCCTGAGCAGCGCCAATATGCGCGAGAGATTCAACACAAAGCCTTGTCTTTGCTTTTACAGGAGGGGATCAATTGCATTATTGACACCAATACGGCCAAGAGGGTTTATCGCGACGAAATTTATAAAATAGCGCTGGAAACTGATACCGATAGTATCGTGGTTCATTGCCAGACTCCTCGGGGAACAATCAACGGGCGTATGGAAGCGAGAAAGGGCAGCGAAATTGGCGAAGACGGAATTCGCAGGTTTTATATCCCCAAAGAAGAAATGGATCTCTATGCGAAAGAGTTGGAAGAGCCGCAAGATGACGAAATCGCTTTTGAATATGATGGGACGAAAAATGTGCAAGAACAAATTGATGATTTTATTCAGTTTTTGGAGGGATATCTGCTATAATATATAAAAGCGCATGAGTGCGAATATCATCGCATAAGCTGACGGAAGAAATTCATTTATGAAAAGTAGAACCGTCCGGAGAGGGGAAGTCTCCGTTAACAACGCCAGCAAGTATGAAACCGGGTGGTACCTTCCGCTACAAGCCACGTTGTACATTGACAACATGGCAAGCGGACCTGGCAAACCAGCTGGTTTTTTGATGAAGGATGCGAAAGATAAGAAGGAGATGAAGGAGACGAAGGGAAAGAAAAAGCCGAACCAAGTTATCTATAAACTTTCTACTTTATACTATTAACTACCAAATTCATGTCTAAAATCATCGTTGTCGTCGGCGGATCGGGCTGCGGCAAGACCGATCTCTGTGAGCATCTGATCAAAAACTATTTTGGCGAGGATAAGTCTGAGTTGATTTCGGAAGACTGGTATTACAAGGAAGAACAAGATGATTTTGATACGCCGGATGCTCTAGACTTGGATCTTTTAGCCGATCATTTGGATAAGCTCAAAAATGGTCAGCCGGTGGAGTTCATGTCTTACAATATGCAAAACAACAAGCGAGATATTCCTAGAAAGCTGTCGCCCGATGGTTTGTTTCTCGTCGAAGGCCTATATGCACTCAATATTTCCAAGATTCGGCAGTCGGCTGATGTGTCCATATTCATCGATGTGGACCCAGATTTGCGGCTGGCTCGTCGGATATCGCGCGATTTTGAAATCAGAAAATCTAAATTGGCCGAAAATGGAGTTGGATATTACATCGAATACTATTTCAAATATGTGAAGCCGAGCTATGATCGCGACATTGAACCAGAGCGAGCTTATGCCGATATTATTCTAAATAACAATGTTAAAGGCATCGAACATCTTTTATCTGCTGCCGAAAAAGAACTAGACAAACTTAACCTCAAATAATATATGCCAGCTGTCGATAAGCCAAAATTGTATCTTGCCGGTCCTTTGTTCAGCCAAGCCGAACGCGAGTTCAATATTTGGCTGAAAAAGATATTGAGTGAGTATTTTACTGTCTATCTGCCTCAAGAAGATGGTGGGCTGATGGTTGAGATGATTGGGCAGGGGAGCAGTCCAGTGGAGGCGTCCAAGCAAGTTTTTCTCGGAGACCTAAAGGCCATGCAGAGCTGCGATCTTCTTCTAGCGATTTTAGATGGCCGGGTAATTGACGAAGGCGTTTGTTTTGAAATTGGCTACTGCTACGCTTTCAAGAAGCCATGCTATGGACTTCAGACTGATCCTCGGCGCCTTTTCCCCAGCGGTAACAACCCAATGATCGAAAATGCCCTGATGAAAATACTTTTCGACAAAAATGAGATCGTGAAGTGGGCCAAAAATTATCATCACCAAACCAATTAACCATTATTATTATGTTCAAAGAAGTAAATCCCAAGCCCAGTTTTCCCAAGCTGGAGGAGGAAGTACTAAAATACTGGCAAAAAAATAACACTTTCCAAAAATCAATCGCGAAGCGGGTTGGCGCCAAAGATTATGTTTTTTATGATGGTCCGCCATTTGCTACTGGCACGCCTCACTATGGCCATCTGACGGGTGGCGCCATGAAAGATGTGATTCCGCGCTATCGGACAATGAAGGGTTACCGAGTTGAGCGCCGATTTGGTTGGGACTGCCATGGCCTACCGGTGGAATACGAGAAAGAAAAAGAATTCAAGAAAGAAACCGGCAATGAGAAGTTTGGAAAGCGTGATATCGAGGAGATGGGCGTCGATAAATTCAACGAAGCCTGCCGGGCGATTGTTTTGCGCTATACGGCTGAGTGGGAAAAGACAGTGGATCGGATGGGTCGTTGGGTGGATTTTCAAAATGATTATAAGACGATGGATCCGGACTACATGGAGAGTATTTGGTGGGTTTTTAAGCAGATATACGATAAGGGTTTAATCTACGAAGGTACTAAATCCGTGCCTTACTGTCCGCGTTGTGCTACGCCGCTATCTAACTTCGAAATAGCTGACGGCTATATGGATGTGCAGGATCCGGCGCTTACTGTGAAGTTCAAGCTGACCGATGAGGATGTCTATTTCTTGGCGTGGACGACTACTCCTTGGACATTGCCATCTAATCTGGGCTTGGCAGTGGGAGCTGACATTGATTACGCCAAAATAGAAGATAAAGATAGCGGTGAAGTTTATATTTTGGCTAAAGCTAGGTTGGGCTCTTACTATCAGGAGGAAGATGGGTACGAGATTTTAGAGGAGTTTAAGGGCGGTGATTTGGAAGAAAAAACTTACGAGCCGATCTACCCCTATTTCCAAGATTTGAAAAATGGCTTTCGGATTTTGACTGCTGATTTTGTCAGCATTGAAGATGGCACTGGTGTTGTCCATATTGCTCCGGGTTTTGGTGAAGACGACAACAGGCTCGGCCAAGAAAAAAATCTGCCATTTGTCTGCCCGGTCAACGATGTTGGTAATTTTACCGACGAAGTTACCGATTATGCTGGCCAATATGTCAAAGACGCTGACAAAGAGATTATCAAAGACCTGAAAGATCGCGGAGTAGTTGTCCGGCATGATACATATACGCATAGCTATCCGCACTGCTGGCGCTGTGAAACCCCGCTTCTACAAAAAGCCATTCCTACTTGGTTCGTCCGGGTGACGGAAGTTAAAGACCGTATGATCAAAAACGCCAAACCGATTTATTGGTTCCCCACCTATATCAAAGAAAACCGTTTTGGTAAGTGGCTGGAAGGTGTGCGTGATTGGGGTATTTCTCGCAATCGCTACTGGGGCACGCCCTTGCCGCTGTGGAAGTGCGAGTGCGGGGAGATTACTTGTGTCGGTTCCCGTGATGAGCTAAAAAAACTTAGCGGTACTGATGTCACCGACCTGCACAAACATTTCGTCGACCAGATTACTTTCCCTTGTCCCAAATGCGGCAAGGATGCGAGACGGATTCCGGAGGTTCTGGACTGCTGGTTTGAATCCGGGTCCATGCCTTACGCTCAGCAGCACTATCCGTTTGAAAATAAAGAGAAATTTGAGCAAAACTTTCCGGCGCAATTTGTCGCCGAAGGGGTGGAACAAACTCGATTGTGGTTTTATGTCCAGCATGTGATCGCCACGATTTTGTTTGATAAAAATGCTTACGAAAATGTCATCTGCAACGGTATTGTTTTGGCGGAAGATGGCAAGAAGATGAGCAAGCGTCTGAAAAACTACCCCGATCCCACTTTAATCTTAGACACCTATGGAGCTGACGCCATGCGTTTTTACCTGATGGCATCGCCGGTGACCAAGGCGGAAAATCTGCGTTTTTCCGAGCGTGGCGTCAATGAGGTAGTCAAATCTTTGGTTCTGCCGCTATGGAATGCCTATTCGTTTTTTGTTACCTACGCCAATGTCGATGGGTTTGTGCCGACCGGTAAATTAGATCCGCAAAATGATTTGGATAGATTTATCCTGTCGTCTTTGCAAAAACTTAACCAGCAGGTGACTGGCCATATGGACGCTTATGATCTGCCGGATGCGTGTGCGCAGTATTTGTGGTTTATTGATAATCTCAACAACTGGTATATCCGCCGGTCGCGCCGCCGCTTCTGGAAGTCGGCAAATGACGCTGACAAGATGCAGGCCTACGAGACGCTCTACCATGTGCTAAAAACCTTCTGCCAGATTTTGGCGCCGTTCATGCCTTTTATCACTGAGGAAATCTATCGTGGCCTGACCGGCGAGGAGTCGGTACATCTGACCGATTGGCCAAGCGTCGACAAAAAATTGATCGACCAGAAACTTGATGAAAAAATCAGCTTAAACCGGTTAATCATCAATCTTGGCCATGCTGCCAGAGTTAAGTCGGCGATTCGGGTGCGCCAACCATTGGCCAAGATCGAGTTGGGTTTACCACCAAACGTCGATAGGAAATTAATAGATTTGGAAGTCATCAAGGAAGAGCTAAATGTTAAAGATCTAGACATCAAAGATGACCCGACCACGATTGCCAAAGCGATCATCAAGCCAGACGCCTCCAAGCTGGGACCGAAATATGGCGCCGATGTGCAGAAAATTATCGCCGAAGCCAAGGCTGGTAATTTTGAGCAGATGTCCGACGGCAAAGTGCAGGTTCTTGATTTTATCCTGAACCCAGACGAAGTGGAGATCGGCTATCTGGGCAAAGAAGGCTTCGATGTAGAATCTGCTCAGGGTATCGTCGTGGCCTTAGATGTTCAGATCACCCCAGCCCTAGAGCTGGAAGGCCGCGCCCGCGACCTTGTTCGCCTGATCCAAGACCTGCGCAAAGAAGCCGGCTACCAAGTATCCGACCGGATCACCGTTTTGATTTCTGGCGCCGATGAGGTTGTTGATAAATGGGGCGAATACATCAAAGCCGAGACCCTGGCTGTGGAGATTGTTGGCGAAGGCGAGGGGTGGGATAAGGAAGCGGAGGATGGGGGAGTAGGAGTAGGAGTGAGGAGTGCGCCAAAGGCGCACTAGAATCTAGTAACTAGAATCTAGATTCTAGAATCTAGAACTAAAAAACAGGGAGAGTTGGCCTATTTCAGCGGGAAACCGTGGATGATCTTTGTCGCAAGAAACCCAAATGGTAGGTTCAAGCTACAAGCTTGAACCAACAAAGAGCACAGAAACTTGACTAATTTCGATAAATTTGCTATTATGCGGGAAATTATCTAACCAATTAAGAAAATGTCACAAAACCCCGACGAAGATAGAGAAAGCAGAATAGCAGAGTTGTTGCAAAAAAGTAGTCTTCTGTCACTAAAAGGAATGTTTTTTTGATAAGCTTAACAACGGTAAGATTATAGATAGAACCTACCTGAATGATGAGGAGCGTGCGAAAATCGTTGAATCTATATTTAGTAGAGATGATTTGGATGTGAACGCGCTGAGTAAAATAGTAGCTGATAATGATCTATTCAGGGAAGTTGTTGCTTTGTGTAAGGAAACTATGTTTGATGAGGTGGGTCATGGGGCGGAGATCAGGAGTTGGGAGAGCAAAACTCAAATATTAAGGGAGCAGCTTGCTAGTGCAGAGGATGAACTAAAGGGGGCGAAAGATTCTTTGGCACAAGACGAGATAAAACTAGGCAATATACTGTCTGGGCGTGTCATTGATGAAGGTGGAAATAGTGATGTGGTAGGTGCAGATGTGGTTAAAGATACGCAAGATAGAACTCAAGCGCGAGTTACAGAGGCGTTAGAGGATGAAGCCGATATAAAAACTCTTGAGCTTTATCCGATGGGTGATGGTAGATTTAAGGTATTAAGGATTTCTTGCCCTATGTGCAAAAAAGCAATTTATTTTAATCCTGCTAAAGATAATACCGTGTTAACATGCGCCGACGGATGTATTGTTAGAGGGGCGATAAAAAGTTTTGATAAGAATTTTGTTTCTATAACGATATCTGTGAAGAGTCTTAAGACTGCAACCGATATTCATTAAGTATTGTAAGCAGATTTAATCTTTGCGAGTTTGTAACCTGTCCCGCCGCAACAGGCGAATCTTGACGATGGATAGTTGTATATGGTATATATGAAACAAATTGATATTTCGAAAAGGAGGGATAAGATGAGGATAGATTACGACGGTTGGTGGGAAGAAACCGACGATAAGGCGGGAGAGATCCAGCCGGGAATCCCAATTCGATCCGGATTCGTAAAAACCACCATCTCTGGGAGAAAAGGCCCGATGGACGGGTATGGCTGGGTGCTGCTCAGAGATTGGCAGGCGGAGCACCCTGACCAGGAAGTTGATTCCACGATTTACTCTGGGGCATACAAGGATCGCGGGTCAGGGGAAAGGATTTTTATCACGATCATCCAGCACCGGCCCAAGGCCGCAAAGAAAAATGCGGCCTGAACCGCGCAGAAATGTTTTAACGGGCCTGGATCTGCAATCCGGGCCTGTTCCCTTTTCCAACCATGGGCTTATTTCTCGTGGATACTTAGGGCTCCAGCCAATATTATCCAAAACCATACCAAGATAAACGAGTAGAAAAGGGAGTTGGTGAACCATGAGTGAACGAATATCCCCAAGAGCATGGCTATGGCGGCCAGCGCGTAAGTTTTAGTAATGCTGCTGGGGCTACCGATATAGCTTTTGAACGCCAGTAGGATTGCCTCCAGATAAAACCAAATGAAAATCAGCAACCCGGGGATGCCGGTTGTTAACAAAATGTTGATCATACTGGCATCAGTGCCAGCAGCGCTATGTACGCCTTCCTCCCGTAGTCCTTCTTCGCGCAAGACAATTGGCAGTGTGTTGTAGCCGTAGCCGGTCAGTAGTTTCGGCTTGGCCAGATCAAATCCCTCCTGCCATGATTCCACTCTTAATTGCGAAGTTACATCCATCTGTAACGCGCCGATCACTCGGCTGCGGATCTGTCCAGATCCACCCACCGCTAGCAAAAAGACGATGATCATGCCCAGAACTAGCTTGGGGTCTTTCACTGCGGCAATAACTAAAACAACGACCAGCAGGGTCAAATAAGCGCTGCGGGAAAAAGTCAGCCCAACGGCGGCGAGCAAAACAATGATGATTGCCAGTAGCCAGTTTTTATCTTTGCGGCTATCAGAAAAGCAGTAGCGGCTAAGCGCTAGGCCGATATTGATCGCCAGAAAGCCGCCGAGGAAATTCGGATCAAAGAAAGTGGAGAGCAGGCGGTTTAAATGCGGGTCCCAGCCAAACTTTTGCATGAATTCAAAGTTGGGGACAAAAGCAAACTGGACAAATCCCAAGACGGCCAAACCAACAGCCACAGCCAAAAGCCAGTTGAGATAAACCTTTCTTTGCTTGTCGTCGCGCAGCAGATCGAGGGCGATCCAAAAGATAAACACATATTCCACATAGCGCAGCCAGTAGAAAAAGCTAAGCAGAAATTCTTTACCACCGAGATGGAAAGCCACCGTGTTAAATATCAGCATGACAAGCGCCCACACCAGAAAGGTAATCAGGGGGATATTGATACCGCTTGTCTGGACATCCCTATCTTGTATAACTTTTTTGATCAACCATGTGATGATATAGGCAGCCAAGATAAAATCCAAAACCAAGATATTGGTTCCGGCAGCGGAGAAGCGCAGCAAGTTGCCAAACAAAACTAGCAGAATGATCAGCTTAAACCCGAAATGCGGATAGCGCAGAAATATAAAGATAAATGGCAGGGCGATGACTAAAAGCAAAGCCGCCAGCGGCTGATAAACCGTTAATCCGGCGAAGATGATGATGGCGATGGCGGCGAGGATGAAGAAAGAGGGTTTATTCATACCGGCAGAAATAGTAGGGATAGTTTTCGTCGAGATTGTGTTTGTATAGATGGTTTTGGATATAGTTGATTTTTTCGATAAGTTTTTTCTCGGTGGTTATATTAAAGTCGAAGAAAGAGTTTTGCCAGATTTTGTTGTGTGTTTTGGTGTGTTGAAGTCCGAGCAGGGGCTCGGACCTACCCGACGAGGTGGGGTTGTCGTTTTGTCCGAGCAGGGGCTCGGACCTACCCGACGAGGTGGGGTTGTCGTTTTGTCCGAGCAGGGGCTTGGACATACCCACTAAATGGGTAGCACAGGAGCCCTTGCTCCTGTGTGATAAATCTCTTTCCCCTGATTTTATCAGTATTTCCCTTGCAGCAAAGCTTTTGATCTGCTGAACAATTTTAGACACGTTTTTCTCTTTCTTGCCTTCAGATATTATCAGATGAAAATGATTTGGCATAATTACATAAGCGAAAATTTCAAATTGGTACTTATCGGCATAGAATTTTAGATTTCTGACCAGAATGTCGCAATTCCCCGAATCCTTAAAATAGTGAACATTGTCATAAGTTTTGCTGGTGACAAAATGCAGATGATTTTCTCCGCAAAATTTGGGTGGGCTATTCATACCGACGAATTATATCAACAAACGGCTTAACAAACTTTTTCCAAGAATACTTCTTGGCGTTTTTGATACCAGCCTTGTTCAACTTCTGGCGCAAACGGCTATCTCCCACTAATTTCCGCATTTGACGGGCAATATCTTTCGGGTTTTCCGGATTTACCAGTAGCGCTGAATCCCCGGCGATTTCCTTCATCGATGATCTTCCGGATGTGATCACTGGCGTGCCGCAATTCTGCGCTTCTAGGATTGGCATGCCAAATCCCTCATAGAGCGAAGGAAACAAAAACACCGTAGCTTTGTTCATCATTTTCACTACTTCTTGGTTGGGCAGATAACCGAGAAATTGCACTTGCTTTTCCAGTCCCAGCTCTTTGGTTAGATCAAAAAACCCCTGATAATACCAACCCTTTTTGCCGACCAGATAAAATGGATATTGCCGGCGGATTTTTTCTGGCAGCAGGCTATACGCCTTAATCATATTGCTGATATTTTTGCGCGGCTCTAGTGTGCCGATGAACAAAAAGAATTTTCCCTTTTTCAAACGCAAATTTTTGAAATGTGGGTTAAAGCTGATGAGGCTAGCCTGTGTTTTTTTCTTCACATCAGGGTATAGGCGGACCAGATCTTTCTTGGTCGCCTCGGAAATGGTGATGATTTGGTCAGCCCTTTTGGCCGCCCGTTTCAGCGTTAACCGCTCAATGATGGTAGCTTTTTTCTGGTGCTGGGCTGGAAACAAAAAAGCGACCAGATCGTGGACGATCAAAATGATCTTCAGATTTTTCATTCGGCAAAATGCAGGAATCAGATAAGACCCGGGGGCGATAAACAGGTCGATCCCCAATTTTTTTATCTCGCGCAGGGCGGCAAAATGCCAGAGTAAAGATGGTTTACTGATAATGACCCGCCGTAATTTGCGCGGTAAATGCAATTTCAGGGGCTGGTCGCTCAAAAGATAGTAATCGTTTTTCTTGTCTTGCGCCAGAATCTCCAAAATCAAATTTTCCGTGACGAACCCCTTGCCCGCCTTTTGGCCTATGGCCGTTCTGGCATCAATGGCAATTTTCACTGGCGCTTAATGATTAGATTGATAACTTCTTTTTGGAAACCGCCAATAGCCCAGAGAAAGACAAAGTAAATGGCCGTGGCGGTCGGCAGAAGCAAGATCAAGCTGTACTGCCTCAGCGGGTAAATAATGGCGCTCATGACGACGGTGGCTAAAACAGCTTTGAAAAATGTTTGGCAGTGGATGTGAAAGTCCAGGAACCCTTTGACGGTATAGTAAGTGAGAATAAGAATCAGAAGTTCAGAAAGAGTGGTAGTCACAGAAGTGCCGACATAGCTCCAGCGCGGAATGATTAGTAGGTTACATACGATATTAAAGATCACACAAATAAGATTGATCAAAAGCAATTTGGCCTGGCGATTGCCGGCGACGATCAAAAAGCCGAAGATACTATTGATAAAACTCAAGGCCATGGCGAAGATCAGGATCTTCAGGGGGAGAGCAGCGGCCAAAAACTCCGGGCTGCTGACCAGTAAGATGAGAGGAACAGCCAAAATTAACGTTCCAGCTACGATCGGCAGGGCCAAGATGGAGAGGAAATCAAAGCTGTATTGGATAATCTCTTTGATTCGCTCGGTCTTGGCGGTCAAATGTCTGGTCATGCTGGGTAGGGCAGAATTCAAGAAGAAAAGTGGGATGACTACCAATATCTCTAAAATTTTCATCGGCACGCCATATATGCCGACATCCGCCGCGCCTTTCATTTGATAGAGCAGTAAGCTGTCAATGCGGAAATAGATGGTTCCTAAAATCAAAGCCAGCCCATAGGGGAACGCTTTGATGACGGTTTCTTTCCAAAAGACCATGTCAAATCCCAGACGGATGCGGATGTAAGATCTGGCGAAGATATAGGTTAAAATAAACATGCCCACATTGCCAAAAAGGCCGGCCCAGAAAAGCTGTAAAAATCCCATGTTGTTTTTGACCGCCCACCATATCCACGCGACTGTAATAATTTTAGCTAATATCTGAGGGATGGTAGCATACTGCATTTTCAAGTGGACCTGGAGGATGGAGCTGACAGTGCTGGCCAAAAAAGTGAATACAATAGCTAAAGCGGAAATCATGATGGCTTGGCGTACTTGCAGGCTGTAGTTTGGGATCAAAAATGCGACAATGACAGCAGCAGCCATAGTCAAAATTGCCAGCACAATGCGTATACTTAGAATATTGGACAGGATATGCTCTTTGTCGGCGTTGTCTTTGCTCATCTCGCGTACGCCAATGGTAAATAGGCCCATGTCGGTAACGATACCGAAGAAAGCCAGGTATTCGTATACCAGAGAATAATCGCCGTAACCAGCCTGCCCAAGATAATTGGTGATCAGTTTCACCGAGATAACAGCCAAGCCAACAATAACGATCTTGCCAAGGATCTGCCAAACGGTATTCGATAGGATTTTGCGAGCTGTAGACATGGACTTATGTTAGCAGGTAAAAACTGCTTTGGGAAGTGTGTTATAATTCCAACCATGGACATCATCACCTGGAATATCAATGGTTTGCAGTCGTCTGTTGCCCATGGTTTCATGGATTTCTTGGCGAAAGAAAAGCCGGATATTTTATGCCTGCAAGAGGTAAAGGTGTCGGCTGATAAGCAAACAAAAGATTTGCAAATGATCGGAAAATATAAGTCTTATTGGTCGTTTGCTGGCAGGCCGGGTTATAGCGGTGTGACTATTTATACCAAGACTGAGCCCAAAAAAGTTGATTACGGTTTTGGCTTGAAGCGGTTTGATGGGGAAGGAAGATTTGTTACCGCGCAGTATCGGGATTTTGATCTGTGGGCAATTTACTTCCCGCACTCCAGCCGCGATTTGTCCCGATTGGATTTTAAGCTGGATTTTTGCCAGTATGTATACGACCGCTTAAAAAAGCGGGATAAGAAGCGCAGCCTGATTTTGTGCGGCGATATTAATATCGCTCACAAGCCGATTGATTTGGCCAATCCCAAACAAAACGAAAAAAATCCCGGCTTTCGACCAGAAGAGAGAACATGGATGGATAAATATCTGGATTTCGGTTTGGTCGATGTTTTCCGCCACCTATATCCTGACACGCAGAAATTCACATGGTGGTCTAATATGCGCGATGTTAGAGCCAGAGATATCGGCTGGCGCATCGACTACTTTCTAGTGACCAAAGACCTGCTACCCAAAGTTAAAAATGTGGAGATTATGACCAGCGTGCTAGGCTCTGACCACTGTCCAGTAAAGCTGGTATTAAAGCGCGGGATAAGCTAAAATACTAAAGCTAGGCCCCATCGTCTAGTGGTTAGGACATCGCCCTCTCATGGCGGGAACAGGGGTTCGAGTCCCCTTGGGGCTACCACGTCGGCACGGGCTGCGCTAAGCTTCATTTCGCCGCAAGCGGCAAAATTGCGCTCGCTATGCCGTGCCTCCTCTATCCTCGGTATCGTCGCTGCGCTACACTGTGGCTCCTCGACCCATAAAGGGTCTCGTCGCCTTGCTCCGCTTGCTCTGGATACCTCGGATTAAAAAATTTACTTTATTTTGTTTTTAATTTTTTATGTCTGCTAAAATCATCATCGTCGACGAAGACGACCAAATCATTGGTCATAAAAATAGAGATGAGATAACGTCTGGCGATATCTATCGTAGCTCTTCGCTTTGGATTATAAACCGCCAAGGGGAGATATTGCTGGCACAAAGAGCTCTAAGCAAGGATCATGGCCCGGGCATGTGGGGGCCAGCCGTTGAGGGCACTATAGAGAGAGGAGAGACTTATGAATCCAATATGATTAAAGAGACGGGAGAAGAGCTGGGTTTATTAAATGTTAAGCCGATAGAGAAGGATAAAATTAGGGTTGCTGGTAAGTGGAATCATTTTTGTCAGAGGTTTTTGCTAGTGCTGGATAGGAATGCTAAGGATTTTGCTATTGATAAGGCGGAGGTAGAACAGGTGCGATGGTTTTCTAAAGAAGAATTATCAGCCAAAATGAAAGAGAACCCCAGGATGTTTGTCGCGAGTATGGAGCCTTTCCCTGATTTTGTTTAGTCAAAACCTTATAAACAACCATGAACAACAAAGATAAGATAATCTCCAACTGTCGGGTTTTGCTGGAAGTGTATCGGGAAGGGAAGTTGGGATACACAAGAATGCCTGAAGATTCAAGCCCCAGCTTTACCGGCAAAGAGGCGGAAAAGAGACTGTGTTTTTTTACTTTGCCGATGAGCCTGAATTATCAAAGAGACAGCTACAAGCTTTGGGAGGCCGCCCTCAAGACTTTTGGCGATAAGGAATGTCGCGATGTTTTTGATATAGGGAAATGTGCTGATATGAAGCCAACCGATTTAAGAGATTGTCTGATGAAACATAAGCTGGCCCTGCAGCCAAACAAACATATCTCCACATGGAAGACTATTGCCGAAACCGTCTTAGCGAACTGGGGATCAATGATAAAATTACTTGAAGATGCCGACTATAATTACTCGCAGCTAAAAATTCTGTTGCAGGATAAATATAAAAAAGGTTTTCCTTATTTATCCGGACCGAAGATATTTAACTACTGGTGCTTTATTCTCAACCGCTACTGCAAGGCAAATCTCAAAAACGCCGATCTTATTGAAATAGCTCCTGACACCCATGTGATTAAATGTTCTGTCTTGCTGGGTGTGATAACAGAAGACGAGGCGAAAGCGTTGTCCAGAGAGAAAATATCCGAAAGGTGGAGAGAGATTTTAGCTGGTTCGAGCATTAATCCGATAGACATGCACCCTCCTCTTTGGTTTTGGAGCAGAAATAATTTTGTATTTAAGCTAAAATAGTAAGGTCACAGATTTGCTACTTCTATCTAACCCAATCCCCATGACTATCCTTGCTCTTGCCGCCCACCCCAATAAAGGCTCACTGCTCTGCGCTCTGTTCAAAGAAGCGTGCAATGGAGCTAGGGAACAGGGCGCTACTGTAGAAGAGGTTTATCTCTACGAAAAAGACATCCCTCACTTTAATTTCAACGAAGGTAGCCAAGACACAGATGTGCTCAAACAAAAAATCAAAGAAGCCAACGGTTATATTGTCGCTTTCCCTAACTGGTGGGGCAATATGCCGGGGATTATGCGGGATATGATTGATTTTGTTTCTGATGAGCTGGTCAATAGCAACGGCAAGAGCATGCCCAAGCCGAAATTAAAAGGCAAAAAGGCCATGGTGATTATCACTCACGGCGCACCCATGATTTTGCAGAAGATGTTTATGGGCAATCTGCCATATAGAAATATCGCTTATGTGCTTAAAGAGGCTGGAGTTCGTGTCACCAAAAAGTTTTTATTGGGCGGTATCCACTCTGGCATGTCCGACAGGAAGACCAAAGAGCTACTGATATTGGCCAATACTGTCGGCCGCAAATTTATCGCTGGCGTGAAATGAGCTATCTACAAGCTCTTATTCTTGGGGCTGTCCAAGGCATCGCCGAGTTTCTGCCGATCTCGTCTTCCGGCCATTTAGTTGTGTTGGAAAAATTTTTCCGTTTGGATGTGGCTAATCTCATGGGGTTTGATGTGATTTTGCATCTCGGCACACTTTTGGCCGTGCTGATTTATTTCTGGCGGGAGTGGCTAGATGTTCTCAAACAAATTTTTGGGCAAAAAGCCAAAGAAAAGTTTCTCTGGCCGCTTATTGTCGCCAGCATACCGGCAGCAATTTTTGGCGGTTTATTTGGGGATCTGGTTGAAAGCAAATCAAGAGTGGTAGCGGTTGTCGCCTTGATGTTGATTCTCACCGCACTACTGCTTTTTGTCAGTAGTCGCTGGCCTGCCGACAAAAAGAAAGAGAAAGTTGGTATCTGGCAGTCTTTGGTAATAGGCATAGGCCAAGCGCTGGCAATTCTTCCGGGTCTATCGCGCAGTGGGACGACCATATCTTTCGCCCAGTTTTTAGGGATAAAAAGAGAGAATGCTGTGCGTTTTTCTTTTTTGATGATGGGACCAGCGGTAGCGGGAGCGGTTATTTTCAGCCTATACAAAGGGGTTTATCTGCCCAGTCTTAATATCTGTTTGGTCGGCTTATTGGCGGCCTTGATTTTCTCGCTTTTGGCTGTGGTTTTCTTGATGCGTTTTATCAAAAAATATTCTTTCGATATCTTCGCTGTTTACTTGCTTATTATTTCGGTTTTGCTAATAGTTTTGCTAAAATAATGACATGGAAATTCACCGCGTAGCTGATCCCAACAATCTGACAGACACGGAGCAAAAACATGTGCCAGTTTTTGAGATGGCTGAAGGCGGTATGGTCAGGGTGAAAGTCGGCCGGATAGAACATCCGATGACCCCGGAGCATCTGATCGAAAAAGTTGAATTATATAGCGGCGGGGAGATGGTAGCTCAATTTCGTTTCCATGCTGGCGACAAGCCACAAGCCGATTTCCCGGCGGAGTACGACATAGACGCTTTGCGGGCGGTTTCCTTCTGCAATGTTCATGGAGCATACGAAAGCTCATAGAATAGGATACGAAAGATTTAAATGATTTGAAAGATATGAACGATAAGAAAACATTTAAAGATTTAATTGTTTATAAAGAAGCCAAAAAGCTAGCTCTGATGATTTATCAAGTGACTAGCGGTTTCCCCAAAGAAGAAAGATATTCTTTAACTTCTCAAATGAGGCGTTCTGTCTATTCCGTTGGTGCAAATATTGTAGAAGGGAATGCTAGAAACAGTAAAAAAGACCGTCTAAATTTCTTTAATATAGCCAGAAGCTCTCTGACAGAACTAGAATATGCCTTAGATATAACGTTAGCTCTGAACTATTTGGATAACAAAGCATTTGCGGAATTAGACGAGTAAATAAAGAGAACTGGTTACCTTATCTATAGATTTATTTTGGGGCAGAAATAATCCTTTAAATCTTAATAATCTTTCTTATCTTTTAATTCTTATCATTTAACCATTTAACAAAATGGCTGTAGAAAGTGTCGGCGAAAAATATCGCTGCAATGTCTGTGGTAATGAAGTAAAAGTAACCCGCGCTGGCGGTGGAACGCTGGTTTGCTGCGGTAAAGATATGGAACTGACGGATGAGTTAGACGGAGACGTTGAAGAAGAGGAAGAGGAGGAGGAAGAAGAGGAGGGTGAAGACGACGATAAAGATAGTGAAGGCGATGATAGTAAAGAAAAAGAATACGATCCAATTGATGATTTGGGAGAAAGCGATGATCTCGACGATGACCTACATGGCGACCGTAACGATGATTCATATGACGATAATTAAAATCTAACCACTCTAATATGCCGTCAGAAAAAACCATCAAGTGCCTGATGGATGCCTTTGCTGGTGAATCAAAAGCCCGCAATAAATACAGCTTCTTTGCTTCTATAGCCGAGAAGGCTGGTTATAATCAGATCGCCGGTATTTTTCGGGAGACAGAAGCCAACGAGAGAGAGCACGCCAAGCGGCTCTACAAGCTGGCTGGCGAGCTGGACGGAGTTGATACAGTTGAGGCCTTGAAGCAGGCGATCGTTGGGGAGAATTATGAACATACCAGCATGTATCCAGAGTTCATGAAAATCGCTGAGCAAGAGGGAGACGCGGATATTGCCAAGGTTTTCAAAGAAATCGGGGAAGTGGAAGAGCAGCACGAAAAGCGCTATCAAAAGCTGCTCGATAATATCAAGGCCGACCGAGTGTTCAAGCGCGATGAAAAAGTGCAGTGGCACTGCCGTAACTGTGGCTATATTCACACTGGCAAGCAGGCACCAGAGAAGTGTCCGGCATGTGATCACGAGCAGGGGTATTTTGAGGTGTGGTGCGAGGCTTATTGAAAGTTTTAGACCTGGGGAGCAAATTCCTTCCCGTTGAAAACAAAGAACCGATAAGTGCCCTCCTCCATATCGCCATTTTCATCGAACTTGATCGGGTAGCCAAAGCGGCTTTGAAATTCATGCGTGTATAAATAATCCTTGATTGCTGTCGAGCCATTGCCGACTGCCTTGATGGCTTCGGATAGCACGGTGATAGCGTCGTATGTCGAGGTAGCATAGAGTGGGTAAGGCGGGTCCTCCTCATAGGCTGTGCGATATTCATTTAGGAATTTTTGAAATTCGGGGGCGTCAGGCGCCACAAAAGCAACATAAACCAGCTTATTGGTATAAAATTCTTTGTTGGCTTTCAGAAGATCTAGGGACCATGACGTATTTTCATTGGACATTATCGGCTTGTCCCAGCCGAATTCACTTAATTGCTCCAGAATTAATGTGGCTGTTTTGTTGGTGTCTGGCGATATAAAAACCGCGTCGACATTTTGGCCAAGCGAAGCAATAATGGTCTTAAAATCGGTTTCCGAAGGGAGGAAATCTTTTCGTATAGCTTCTCCCTGATAGTATTTTTCAAAAAGATTGGCATAAGATTGAGAGTAATTAGATTGCTCGGCGATAATCCCCACTTTTTCATAGCGCTTAGCATAATCTGCCATTGCTTTGGCCAGTAATTCGTCAGATGGTCTGGTCCTAAAAACATAATCTCCAACATTGGTTATATCTGGACTGCTGCTGGTGCCGCTTAGAAGTAGGGTTTTTGCGCGCTCGGCAATGGGCGCCAGAGCCATCGTCTCGCTAGAATAGACGGTTGTCAGGATACCGACCTTATCAATATTAATCAGCTTCTGCCCGGCTTTGACAGCTTCGGCTGTTTCTCCGCGGCTGTCTTCGTAAATTATCTTGATATTTGTGCTGTCCGTGTTTTTCAACGCCAACTCCATGGTTCTCTGGGCCATTATCCCCCAGTCCGCGGTGTCTCCGCTCAGGGGGCCGATAAAACCAATCTTGACTGCGCTATCTCTGTCGATATTAGCGTCATTGCTTTTTCTGAAATTGCAGCCGGTGATGGTTAATAATATAAGAGCGAGAACAACAATAGCTCTTTTCATGGCTTCTTGGTTAGCAGATTAAAAACAATATCTTTATATACTGTTTGACTTTGGTTGTATACCGTGTTAATATGTTTTTGACGAAATAGTCGACATTTAATCAAAAAACATGAGCGAACAAAAGATACCAGCTATCTATAATCTGTCGGAGAAAGCCGCTGAGCTGTATGTTGCTGCCTTGGAATTGGGTATTTGCTCGATTGCTGATTTATCTCGAAAGTCAGGGGTCAAGAGATCAACCATTTATCCGTTCATTGACGAGCTTGTCGCTAAAAGGCTATTTATCAGGGTTCCAAAAGGTAAACGTATACTTTTTAAACCAGAAGAGCCGAAAAGTCTGATTACTGGACTAGAAGAATACAAAAAGCAGAATGAGCGGGTTTTGACTGATCTTCAGCAGATATATGAAATCAGCGAGAAAAGCCCATCGGCGCGTTACTACGAAGGCAAGGAAGGTTTTATCCGAGTCTGGGAGGAACTGTCGCGATCTGGAGACGCGTGGGCTTTGTGGGCGCTTAAAAAATACTATTCAGTAATAACCGACAAAGAAACGGTTCATTTAAACAGAGTATTGGCTCGAAGCGGAGGGTTGTTCCACAATATTATTGAAGATAGCGAATTTACTCGCGATTGGGCCAAGAAGAAAAGACAGTGGAGCCCTACTCCTTTTCGTATATTGCCAAAAGGCTATAAGATCGAGGCCGATATGGCGGTCAACGACCAAAAAATCGGCTTCTTCTCGTATGACACCATGAGATGTATCATTATTGACGATAAGTATATGGCTAATGTAGCCAAGATGATCATAAAGATTTTGTGGGATAGCCTGAAAGAGGAGATATAGGCCTGAGTTTAATCCGAGACACCCAAAGTAGGCGTAGTCCTCGCCGACGTGGCACAGCCAACCGAAGTCTAGAGTCTAGTTACTAGATTCTAGTGCGCCTGTGGCGCACTGGTAGCCCCAAGGGGAATCGAACCCCTGTTTTCAGGATGAAAACCTGATGTCCTGACCGCTAGACGATGGGGCCATTGTTAAAAATAGCCTTCTTATTATAACCCAGAAGTAAAGTTTAAGCAAAATAGCGATACTATACTGACGTCGTTTCCGTTTCTTCTAGTTCTGGCCTTGTGTCGTGGTTGGCAGCTTCTCCTCTTTGTTCAGCCTGGCGGGAAAAGCGGTTTAGATTATCGAAATGATATTTAGGACGAGGGATAAAACAAAGTTTAAATTTCCCCTCAGTAGAAGCGTTGTCGATAATAATATCCCCGTAGTTCAAAATCACCCGTAGGATGCCTGATTGCTCAACTTGAATGTCCTGAATTTGGTTGTAACTAAGAGTGAATTGGTTGCGGCGAAATAAAACCGTATAATCCATATCGACTATGCGGTTGTTGGTAACAATAATGATATCCAAAAAGTAATTGAGCAGGCTGACAAACATGATATGGAAAATTACCGTTATAGCGGAAACTATAGCGAAAATCACAAAAAGCTCGCTGAATGCTTCTATGTCAGCAAAACTAGGATAAACCAAGAAAATAGTTATCAATACAATGATTGTGATCAGGATAATATCAAAAATAATCCGAGGAACAATTGTAATCCAGTGTCGGCGGACAAAATAAAAGACCTTTTCGTCATCTTGCTGGCCGGGGAATTTCTTTTCGGTAAAATCAAACAAAACTCCTTTTGGCGTGGCTTCGGTTTCTGTATTTTTTCTCTTTCGGCTAAACATAGATTAAAAATAAATAATAGCTATCAAAATAGATAAGGTAGCAAAAATAAAGCTAAATGAGATGTAAAGGAAGGATACGTAGCGCAAACGAATAAACCCCAGAAGGAGAGTATTGGGGCTTTCTTTTAGGGTATGTTGGCTGATATAGCTAAAAGTAGAGCTTAAAATGAATAAGCATAGAAAAACAGAAAGCAGCTGGGAAACAATATAAACAGCAAGTAAGGCAATCATCTCGCTTTAAAATAACAGTTTTTACTTTAAGATACATTATAGCAAAAAAGCGCTTTTAAGCCAAAAAATCAACAGGCAAATAATATCTTTTCTTTCTAAAATATTTTTGTTAGAATCAACCAAAGAGTCTATAAACACTTCTCAAGCTTTATTATGTTTGAAAATAAGCCATTGGGTTCGCTCATCAAAAGCAAAAGCAAGCAAAAATCGGAGTTTTTGCTAAAAAAACATTCTACCAACGCTCCCAGGCCGGCAGGTCTTAATTTGTTTCTGCTGGCCGTTGTGGTTTTGATCGGTATATATGTGGTTTATGTCTTAAGCTCATCAATTTATCGCAAGATTGCCAACTTCTCCTTTTTGGACTTTGTTTGGAGCTTGGGTAGTGATCTGCAGGTCACTGACGGCAGAACCAATTTTTTGTTTATGGGCAAAGGTGGGGAAGGGCATGACGGTCCCGATCTGACCGACAGCATGATGCTAATCAGTCTTGGCCATCGCGACAAGGATATCGCTTTTCTCTCTCTACCACGTGATCTGTATGTGAATATCCCGCGCTACGGCAATGGGAGAATCAACATGGCTTATTACTATGGCAAACAGCTTTACGGTGATAAAGAGGCCTATCGCTTGCCAGTGGAGGTGGTAGAGAAAGTGCTTAATATCAAGATTCATTATTATGGGCTGGTGGATTTTAAGGGATTCGAAAAAGTTGTTGATGAGGTGGGAGGAGTAAAGGTGGAAGTAGATAATAGTTTTACTGATTATCAGTATCCGGACGGCAATCACGGCTGGAAAACTATCAGCTTCCAGAAGGGTTGGCAGGAGATGGACGGCAAGACGGCGCTGGAATTTGCTCGCTCTCGTCACTCTCAGGAGATGGGTGAAGGTAATGATTTTGGCCGGGCTAAAAGGCAACAAAAAGTAATCACGGCGCTTAAAGACAAGCTTTTTACCAAGACGATTATCACCGATCCCAACAAGATTAAGATGTTTTATGAGATTTTGAAGAGCTATTTTGAAACCAATATGCAATTGCGGGAGATCTTGAGCCTGGGGCGCTTTTTTAAAGATTTTGAACAGAGCAATATCCGCCATTTTGTTATTACCGATGGGACATATGGGCTGCTCTATGCTCCTGACGAAGCATTAAGAGCCTCCAATTATCAAGGGGCATATGTGCTGGAGCCGAAGAGGGGCAATTTTAAAGATATCCAGATCTTTGTGGATTTGATTTTTAATCATGGTGCTATCTACAACGAAAATGCCAAGCTAGAGGTTCTCAATGGCACTGGCCGGTCAGGGGCTGGCGACAGCTGCCAAGAACGCCTAAAGTCATTTGGCCTCAATGTGATCAATGCTGCCGATACCGACCAAAACCGTGTTTATCGCGGCACAATTATCCATGACCATACTGACAATTCCTACCCAAATACTGCCAGCACATTGATTGATCTGCTTAATGCCGCACCAGTAGTGGAAACATTTGAGGAAAAGCCAACGCAGGCTGATATCACCATTATCCTAGGCCAAAAAGACGGGTGTGCGGTAAAATAAAAAACCGGCCTTTATTATTCTTTGTTATTGGCCGGTTAGCTGAAGGACACTGTGATGCCACATCTTTGATCTTCTTCTCTGTCGTCTACTGGTGACAGGGGCGTGTTGATGACGGGGATGAAATTTTTGTCTGTGCAACCCATTGGGTAGTGGATGCAGTTGAAGCAAGGGCATCCATGGGGTGGTTCGTGATCAAATACTTTCAGATACTTGCAGCGGCATATCTGACCCTTGTTTGGTTGTTTGGCAAAAGGATAGATAATCGCTGACCCGCTGCTTTGCTTGCCAGCGCCTTGCGGCCATTCGGACAAAGCAACAACATTATCCTCAGTGTCCATTTTTCCTCCCTCCTTGTTTTAATTTGATAAACCAAAACTAGCAAACCGCCATCGCTTTGTCAAATTTTTCATATTTTGCTAATATGGACACATGCTTAAACTGCGCAATGTCCTGACCAATAAGGAAGAGATATTTGAGCCTCTAAATTCACCAGAGGTTCTTATGTATACCTGCGGGCCGACGGTTTACGACTATGCTCATATCGGTAACCTGTCGGCTTATCTGATGGCTGACTTGTTGCGGCGCTGGCTGGAGGTGGGCCACGGCTATCAGGTTAAGCAAATTATCAATATCACTGATGTCGGCCATCTGGTCGCTGACGCTGACGAAGGAGAAGACAAAATGGATCTGGCGGCTAAAAGAGAGAAAAAAGATCCGGTAGAGATTGCCCGCAAGTACGAGAAGAAGTTCAAAGATGATTTTGCTAAAGTAAATACACAAGAGCCGTGGAAGTGGACGCGGGCGACTGATTATATAGCGGCGATGCAGGAGATGATCCAGACTTTGCTGGATAAGGGATACGCTTATATCACGGACAGTGGAGTTTATTTCGAAGTCAGTAAATTTAAGGATTACGGCAAATTATCCGGCAATAAGCTAGAGGAGTTGATCGCCGGCCAGCGGGTAGAAATTGACCCAGCCAAAAAACATCCAGCTGATTTCGCGCTGTGGAAGACTGGTGATCCTGATCATCTGCAGCAATGGGACAGCCCATGGGGTAGTGGCTATCCGGGCTGGCATATCGAATGTAGCGCGATGATTTGGAAAGAATTTGGCGAAAAAACCATCGATATCCATACTGGCGGGGAAGATCATCTGTTTCCGCACCATGAATGCGAGATTGCCCAGAGCGAAGCGGCCACTGGCAAGAAGTTTTCCAGCTTCTTTATCCACAAGAAGCATATCATGATAAACGGCAAGAAGATGAGCAAAAGCCTGAACAACTTTTTTGTTCTTGATGATGTAATTAAAATGGGTTTTGACCCGCTGGATTTTCGCTACTTTATCTTAAGCAACCACTATCGGACCGGGGCAAATTTTGATAAAACATCGATGAAAGCGGCGCGAACTACCCGGAAAAAATTACAGAATTCCTACAATAATTTGATTAAGGATTTAGGCGAAAATATACGGCCAGATGATTGCCGGGCGCTCTTGGCTTGGGATAATTTTTCCAAGGCACTAGACGACGATTTAAATGTTTCGGGGGCTTTGGCGGCTGTTTTCTCTCTGTTGGCGGAAGCTCCCAATCTTAGTCCTGAAAGAAAGCAGGGCGCTCTAGATTTCATCAAAAAGTTTAATCAGGTGTTTGCGGTGATCGAAGAAGACATCAAGCTGCCGATTCCAGAAGAAGAGATAGAACAGCTGATTATCAAGCGCAACAAGCTAAGAAAGCAAGGAGAATATGAGAAAGCCGATATGGTTCGCGAAGAATTGGCAGAAATGGGTATAGAGCTTCTAGATGATAAAGGAAAAACGACATGGAAAATCCGCTCGTAATCTCCAAGGCGGATTTGCATATCCACACCAAGTATTCGGATGGCGCTTTTTCAGTGAAAAGACTGCTCAATTATGTGGTCAAAAATACCGACCTGAAAGTAATTGCTATTACTGACCATGGGGAAGTAAGGGGGGCCAAGGAGGCCAAAAGGATTGTTCAGGAATGTAGGCTACCGATTGAGGTGATTGCCGGTGAGGAGATATATACTACGGCCGGCGAGATTGTTGGCCTGTTTATCAAGCGCCGGATTCCCCACGGCCTGACTCTCAAGAAGACCATTCGCCGGATTCACCAACAAGGCGGCTTGGCGGTGGCGGTCCATCCTTATGTTACCTTTTCGCGTAGAGGCAAAATGCCGATGCGAGGGATTGGCTCCAAATTTCTCAAAGAGCGGGAGTTAGACGCAGTAGAAGCATGGAACGCTTCGCCAGTACCCGGATCTTTTCGCAAAAACTGGAAGGTTTATCTCAAGGGGAAAAATCTCGGCATCTCGATGATTGGCGGCAGTGACGCCCATATCTTGCGCTGGGTCGGCAAGGGATTTACCCTTTTTCCCGGTAGCAGTGCTGTCGATTTGCGCCAAGCAATTGAAAACAGAAAGACAGTTTTTGGCTTTTCTTACAGCAGGATCTGGGAAATCGTGTTCTATATATCAGCCATCATTTTCTGGCAGCGTCCAAGAGAATTGGGTAAGAAAATTCGCAATAAAAAGCGCTAGCATGCTATAATGCCACCCGCCAGAAGAAAAAGGTCTTTCGGCGATTTTGCAAAGAAAAAGGGGGACAAAATGAATAAAGAGCAAAAGATCATCTTGGTTGTAGACGATGCTATTTTTCAGCTAATGAACATTGGCGTCCAGATCGAGAAACTTCTCAAGGGAGAGAAAGAGATCAGCCAAGAGAGGATAGCTGTTCACAGTAGTAACAGTGAAGATGTGGTTATCGAGCTGGAGAATAAAATCGTTTTGGTTAGGCGGGCCAAAACAATCAACGATGCCATCAAGGCTACCATCAAAATAACCAAGGGTTACCCCAATCAGATGGTGGCGGTTATACTGGATCTGACTATGCCTTTCTGCGGCGGCATAGAAGCTGCTAAAAGCTTTTCTGATGTATTCCCTGAGCTGGTACCGATAGTGCTGGTGAACAGCGCTATCGCTGGCGGAAGTATCGCAGAACAATTACAAGATCTTGGTTATCAGCATATAACCAAGAAGCCGCCAGCAGATGAGTTTATTGAGCACTTAATTGCCATCCTTAAAAAAAGCAATGTATTGTGATGGCAAAAAAGAAAAGCCGTTTAACGGAATAAAGAGGGCTGCCAAGCCCTCTTATTTTGTATAAAATATTTATACTATGGCTATTTTCGCTTGACAAACATTTTTGCAACGATTATACTGCAAAGTAGAGAGTAGTAATGCTCTTAATCCGCCGAACGAAAGGGTCGGCCGTACTCGTGTAATAGGGCGAGGAATTTTTACTCCTTAGCCTATTTTTTATGGAAAAGAAAGATCTGCCAAAATTGCTTGGCAAAATGAAAGATGGCGATTTCCGCGCCACCAAGTATTTCGTTGACCACTACAATGAGATAACCAAACTAGATAGTTCTTTAACAATCAATGAAGATGAATTCGAAGCGATCAAAAAGGCTTTCGACAAATGTCGGTCCCATTTATATCGGTAAATTGGGAGAAAAGAATATAGATTGGTTTGCCGCTTATTTTTTGAGCCACTACATCGATGGCGATATTCCTCGTCTGCATCATAAGTTTTTTAGTCTGACAGATGAAGACAGGGCGGTAATCGCTGCACCGCGTGGGTTTGCTAAAAGTACTGTTTTTTCCTTGGTTTATCCCCTCTGGTGCCTGCTCTACGGAAAGAAAAAATACATCGTGCTGGTTTCTGATACTGCCTATCAGGCCGAAAGCTTTCTGGATAAAATCATCTGGGAGTTGGAAACTAATGAACTTATCCACAAGTATTTTGGCAATCTGGTCGGCAAAGATAAGTGGACCAAGGGCGAGATTTTGGCGGCCAATGGCGTTCGGATTATTGCCAAGGGCACCGGCCAAAAAATCCGCGGCATTGCTAACTTCCAGCACCGACCCGATTTAGTAATCTGCGACGATTTGGAAAACGACGAGATGGTACGGACTAAAGAGCAGAGAGAAAAAATCAGCAGCTGGTTTCACAGAGCGCTCTTAAACACATTAGCACCAGAAAGCCAGGTGATTATCGTCGGCACGGTGCTGCACTTCGACAGCTTGCTGGCTAATCTGCTAGAAAAAGAAAACTGGTCCACCCGCAAATTCAAAGCAATCGATGAAAATGGCCGCAGTGTTTGGCGGGGCAAATGGCCACTTTCTTTGCTGCGCAAAAAGAAGTCTGAGATTGGAGAAATCGCCTTTATGTCGGAATACCAAAACGAACCGTATGATGAACAGACAGCAATATTCAAGAAATCTTGGCTTCAGTTTTACGATATCTACCCTAACCAGCTGGATATCTATGGCGGCTGCGACCCGGCGATATCTACCAGAGATGGTGCTGACTTCTTTGTCTTTCTGACGATTGGGGTGGATAAGGAAGGCAGGGTATATGTTCTTGATTACATCCGTGATCATCTGACGATCGATGGCCAGGTCAGAGCGATTGTCCAGAGCTATAATCGCTGGCAGCACAAGCATATATCCCTGGAAACGGTGGCTTATCAAAAGGCCTTGAAACAAATGCTTGATCTAAAAAGCCGGCAAGAAAGATTGTATTTGCCGGTAAGTGGCGTTGTCCCTGATCAAGATAAAATCCGCCGTATCCAGAAAATCACCCCTTTGTTTGAGAACGGCTTTATTTACCTTGGCCCCAAGCAGCAGGAGCTTATAGACGAGCTTTTGGAGTTCCCGCTCGGCAAACATGACGATTTGCTTGATGCACTTTGTTTCGCTTTGGCAAACATAAAACCCCAAAACGTGATCAGAATTTTTACTCAGAAATCAAGGCTATTTTAATCATTTATACTTGACAAATTTTTTCAGATGATTATACTGGGAAGTAGAAGATAAATTCATATAAATTTTTCCGTAGGACGAAAGGGCCTACCACATCCGTGTAATAGGGCGGAGTCATTATTTGACCCGTCCTATTATGTTTGACTTCAAAAAACTTATCGCTCTTCTGGTCTCGGCCGTTACGGTTCTTTATTCGGCGACTTCGATGTTGCCGCAGATTATCAGCAACGGCGATATGACAGGTATGGCCAAGGTAATCGCTATTATCTTGGTTTTTCTCTTTGTCTGCCTGGTGGTTGGTGGGGCGATCACTATTCTCTGGAAAACCGGCGGCTGTCTGATCAGCTGTGTGGTTTTTCTTTTGAGTATCTTGGTTGCCTTCTGGATTTTGCTGGCTCTTGCTCACAGCTGGCCCGATATCTGGCAGCGGATTTCTAGCTTTGATTTTTCCTTACCATTTAATTTCTAAAAAATGCCTTTCCCAACAAGTTCGGATTTCGCCCGAATTGCTAAATACCAAAAATACTACAAGCTTTTTAAGGGGGATCATGATGAAGTGTTCCAGATTGCTGATTACTTAAAAAGAGATATCAGCAAGCGTGAGCTGCTTTATCTGTCCTGCAATTTTGCCGGCCTGATTTCTAAGATTTCAGCCGATTTCCTCTTCTTGGAGCCGCTAAAGATAGATGTGCGAGACAATAAAACTGAAGAGATTTTGAGGGATATATACCAAGGGAGCAGTTTACAAACGGTTCTGTATCAGGCTGCCCTGACTCAGAGCTATGCTGGCACAGCTTGGCTCAAGGTACATTTTGATGGGCAGCGGCCGGTTATTTCCGAAGTACCGCCAGAGCTAGTTTTCCCAGAAATTGATCAGGCCGATGTTGGCAAAGGCCCGCAGAAGATAACTATTGGTTATTTCCTGGAGATCGGTGAGCGGGAATATATGTTTCAGGAGATTCACACGCCGGGCCAAATCACCAACAAACTTTTCTCCGTAGATGGTGATGGACAGATCGATAAAGAGGTTTCTCTGCGGCTTTATCGCGATGATCTAGAAGAAGAAATAGAGACCGGCCTTAGTTATATCCCGATTTTTAAGATCAGTAATTTCAAGACTGGCCGTGAATTTTTTGGCTTCTCTGATTATCACGATTTGGAGAGCCTGATGGCCGACCTTAACGAGCGGGTTACTCAGATCTCCAATCAGCTCAACAAGCACATGAATGCCAAACTGGCAGTGCCGGAAGGGGTTCTGGATGAAAAAGGAGAAGTCGCTAATGCTAATTTTGAGATGGTTGAGATTCGCGGCGGTGAATCCGGGGCCATGATTCCTCGATATATCACCAATGAAAATCCGCAAATCGAAAATGGCTTTCGACAGATCGATAATCTGTTGCGCCTACTGGCTATGTTTTCGGAAACTTCCGATGTTCTTTTGGGGCTAGACGCCAAGGGCGGTGTCGAGAAGGTTGGTGCTTTGAGATTGCGGATTTTGCGCACTCTGGCCAAGATTGCCCGCAAGCGGAATTTCTTTGATGCTGCCATCAAAAAGGCGCTGTATTGCGCTTTGGATTTTTACCGTGTCCATGTGGATAGCAGCATCGAGCCAGTTTACCCACAGATCGTTTGGGGTAATCCATTGCCGGAAGACAGTCTAGAAAAAGCCCAGATTGAGGAGATTCGCCTGAGAAGCGGTAACGCGTCTTTGGAGAGCTCACTTCGGAGATTAGACTCCCTGGAAGGAGAAAGCTTGAAGAAAGAAATATCCTTAATCAATAAAAAAGATGTTTAATCTTTCTCGTCCCAAACAGATAAAGATCGAGCCGGAGATTGAGGTAATCAAAATCGGCAACCGCTTGGTGAAGAAAACAAGAAGTGCTGAAAATAAAACCAACTGGCATGTTTTGGACATCGTCAATTTGGTGATGAATATTGGCTTGTGGATTGCTTTCTTTTGGCTGCTTGCCCGACTCTGACCAGATTGGTTGGGCAGTTGGGTCAAGAAATTTAACTATTTTATATGGGGCGTTGCCCGTTAAAAACGAATTTAACCAATTATGAAATGTCTGAAGAGAATCCGACTGCAGAGTCGCTAAATACTGAAGAAAAAACTATTCCTTATGAGCGTTTCCGTGAGGTGAACGAGAAGGCCAAAAAGGCGGAGAAGCGTTTATCCGAGCTGGAAGATCTCTACAAGGAAGCCCAGCCCAAAGCGGCTAAGACGGAAGAACTAGAAAGTGTCTTGAGTGATTATTTGGAACAAGAGCTGAAGAAAGTTGTGGAAAACAAAAAGAAACTAATCCCCAAAAGCTTTTCTGCTAAAGAAAAACTGGACTACCTGCGGGAGAACAGAGATTTCTTTTTTGAAGAAAACTTTTCCAAGAAAATTGGGGAAACGATCAACCCGGTGGGTAGCGATGTGCGCTTTAGCCGGGAGCAGATCGCCAAGATGACACCTTCTGAATATAAGAAAAACCAAGAAAAAATCCGTCGAGCCTTAGCTTATGGGCTAATCGATTAACATTTAACTTTCAAAAAACAAGATGGCAAATATTACTGCTACCACTGCCGCTGCTTTTATTCCCGAAGTTTGGAGTAAGGATGTTCTGGCGGCTGTGGGGAAAAACTTAGTGATGGCGAATTTAGTGGCGCGTTTTGACGCCGATGTCAAAAAGGGCGACATTCTACATGTTCCTACTCTCACCAATCTGGCTGCTAACAATAAAGTGGCCGACAATGAGGTGACTCTCAATGCGCCTACCGAGAGCGAAGTAGATATCTCAATCAACAAACACAAAGAAGTTTCTTTCGTGATCGAGGATATTGCTGAAATCCAAAGCAATCAAGATCTGATGGCCCGCTATACCGAAAAGGCTGGCTATGCGATTGCTAAGGCGATTGATGATGATCTGATGGCTTTGTACAGCGGTCTTTCTCAATCGGTTGGTACTGGCGGCGCTGATCTGGACGAAGATGATATTCTGTCCGCCAAGGAATACTTGGACAGCGCTGATGCTTCACGGGAAGGTCGGAGTCTAGTGATAGCTCCCAGTCAGGAAAATGTTTTCCTGAAGATTGATCGCTTTACTCGTCAGGATACTATGGGCCCTAATGACTATATTAAGAATGGTCAGATCGGCAAAATACATGGTTTTGATGTCTATGCTACCAACAATGTAGTTGTTGCTTCCGGCACTACCTATAATCTCGCTTTCCAGCGCGATGCTTTCGCTCTGGCGATGCAGATGCAGCCGAGGGTGCAAGCTCAATACCAGCAGGAAAAGCTGGGTTGGCTAGTTACTGTAGATGTGATCTATGGAGTAGCCGAGCTTCGTGATACTTTTGGCGTTAAAGTTTTAAGCTAATCTATTTCTCGGGGCCGGCTCATCACCGGCCCCTTCACTAAATCAATTATATGGCTAATAAAACTTGGAATTATAATACAGCTGGTGACTATCAGGTTAGCGATGTTGATAAGGTAGAAATCGCTGATGGGGTAGCTAGGCTGAAAGAAGATTTATCAAATGTATATGCTCGCTGGCACCTAAATGAGAGCAGTGGCTCTTTGGCCGCCGATAGTTCTGATAACGGCAGAAATGGTACGTTGGTAAATATGGAAGATGGCGACTGGGCAGCCGGGAAATTGAATAATTGCCTGGAATTTAATAACGGTTCGTCCAACGAATATATTGATTGCGGCAATATAGCCAACTTCGAAAGGACAGACACTTTTTCTTTAGAATGTTGGTTTAAAACAAATGTAGGTACATTAAATACAATTTTAGGAAACTGTCTTGCTCCCAATTATAAAGGCTATGCAATATATTTGTTTGGAGGTGGTAAGTTTTATTTCTATCTTGGAAATAATGTAACATCAAATTGTATTAGGGTTATCACAGTCAATACATTTAATGATAATGTTTGGCACCATGTAATAGTAACTTATGACGGAAGTAGTAATTCAAGTGGTGTCACGATTTATATAGATAATACTGTACAGGCCGTTACAGTAAATGCAAATAATTTAACAGACACTGCTTTAAGCAGTGAGCCATTAAGGATAGGACGGTATGCTAATAGTTCTGATTATTATGCGGGTTTTTTGGATGAAGTTGTTGTTTATGACAGAGTATTAACTAGCTCAGAAGTCGCCTACCGATATAATTCTGGCAACGGTCGGGAAAAATTTATCTATTACGATGACAGCCCTTATGTCCAAGATGCTGGCGCCCAAGATTTGTCTTTAGCGGCCAGTTTAGACAGTTTCACAGAAACTCTAGGTGGCGGCAACGAAGGGGGTGTTGGTTATAATCTTTCCGATGATAGCGGCTCGATATGGAAATACTGGAATGGGTCGGCATGGGTAAGCGGTGGCTCAACATCAAACTACAACACTTATTCTACTGTCCACACCAATATTGATGATTTTCCCAAGACAGCTAATTTTCGGCTGCGCAGATATTTGATTTCTGATGGTAGCCAGCAGACAGAGTTGGATGAAAACCAGCTAACTTACTCTACAAATCAGCAGCCCATAATCAATGCTGGCACAAACAAGTCTTGCTATGACCACCAAGCAATTGCGCCATTTTCTGATTGCACTTTTTCTGACCCAGACGGTGTAGTTATTAAAGCAGAATATAAGGTGGACGGAGAAGTAGATACATGGACCGAGATTGGACAAGGAGATTATGGAACACTTCAAGAGGCGGTGCAGGCATGGACATATATATTTGATAATACAGGAACAAAAACTGTCAGACTGCAAGTTGCCGATGATGATGGGGCGGTAGCCGATGATAGCGCTTCAGTGGCAGTAAACAAGTACACAGTAGTTTTCAATGTTAAGGATGCTGCCGGCAATCATCTGGCTGGCATTTCTTTTAAACCCTGTGATGGCTCTGGCTGGCAGACTAAAAATAGCCCGTTCACTTATGAATACGAATACGGCGTAACTCCCTACACTGCGGTTTTTGATAAGCCCAATTTTCTTCTGGCTACGGCCGAGGTTATTTCATCTAATCATACTGAGAATGTTACCCTTAATTATTTTATAGACAAGCAGAATATAGCCGAAGTGTTTACCGACTATTTTAATGTGGAGGTTGAAGAGACTAGTGGTGGGAAAATCAAAAAATACAAAAGGGGGACTGGTGACTGTCAGAAAACAATTGAAGTTACATACGAAAACGGAATGGTCAGAAAAGAGGAGGTGCAACCATGCTGATAACTTTTGGCAGCATTTATGGCGGGGTCAACGATTTTGTTTCCTTCAAGCACCCAATCAGCGTTTTGGTCGAAGAAGACAGTATAGCCAGCTCTATTATCGAAACCAGTATCCAAGCTGCTTTAGCTGACAAAACATCAGTTGGCGTGGCGATAAAGAACGAAGAGCTGAAAGCAGAGCTAAATAATAATATTATTACTAACATTTTTAAATAATATGGCATACAAAATTTTTCGTGGGGACAGCAAAACCTATGAGATAACAGTAACCGATAGTATCGGTTCGCCAGTCAATATCACTGGCAGCAGCCAGGTAATGACGGTGAAGAAGAAAGACACCGATGAAGATGATGAGGCCGTTATCAGCAAAGAAGGTGTGATTACTGACGCCCAAAGCGGGCAATTTGAAATCCGCCTGACATCTACTGACAGTGCCGTTAACCCGGACAATTATATATTTGATATCCAAATCACTTTGGCAGGGGGAGAGAAATACACCCTGATTAAAGATAATCTGGAAATACTTCAAGATGTAACCCAATCCTAAATGAGCTTTACACCCACTTATATTACAGTTGATGAAATCAAAGAAAATACCAGATTGGAAGAGCTTGGCAGACAGAGTTCGTCTTTTCTTTTACGGCTGGTCGAAGAAGCTGAGGAGATGATCGATGCTTACTGCGGTTTTTGGGCACGTTACGACCAAGATCAGGACCGCACTTTTCCGCGTCTCTGCGACTATAAAGACGGCGCTACCTTAATTCCTCGGGCGGTGCAAAAAGCAGCTCTGGCTCAGGTCGAAGCTTTATATCTGCGCGGGCCGGAGGAAGGCCTGAAAGAAAGCGAGATGAAATCAGAGAAAATCGATGATTACAGCTATCAGGTGATGTCGGCCAACGACAAACAAAATCTTCTCTGTCGCAAGGCTCGGCTGCTGCTTTCTGGCTATGTCCGCCGCACCGGTAATTTAACTTACTAAGATGTATATAGAAAACACTATATTTGAATATAACGGTTTGCGCTTAAACGACCAACAATCTGACCCTAAAAATCATTTTTTGCTTCTGGAGGTTAGCGGCCTTTCTGGCGTGGAGTTTAAAGAAAACGAGCAGGAGCGCCAAAACGATGTTGGTGTTTATGATTATCAGGCCTATACCGGCCGGCGCGAGATCACTTTTAATGGAGAGATAAAAGGCGAAGACGAAAAGAGGATTTTAATGATGGAAAATCTGCTGCGCCAGAAATTTAGCACCAATCCGGCGGCTATCGGTGAGAGCTATCATTTGCTTAAATGGATCGAAAACGGCGTTGGCAAGCAAATGTCTGCCAAAGTGATGAAGCTGCCGGTGTTCACCGAAAAACTCTACATCGAAAAGCGCAAGAAATTTACCATTGTACTGAAAGCGGCCGATCCAAGGGTTTATAGCCAGGCGGAGCCGTCTGGCAGCCAAGACCGCTGCTATCAGACTGGCAGCTTGCATTTGCCGACTAAGCTGGCCTGCCAGTTTACTGTCGAGATGCAAAATAAACTGCAGCTGCGCAATCAAGGCAATTATGCCGCCACACCGATTTTCATCATCCATGGGCCGTGCGTCAACCCGGAAATTAAAAACGCTACTTATGGTATATCCCAGAAATTCAATATCACATTGGAGGAAGGAAAGTATATCACTGTGGATACCGCCAGTTCAAGAGCTACCGGATCTGATGGTAGTGATGTTCTCTACACGATAGTAGGCGGATCTAAATGGATTTGTTTCTTGCCCGGGATTAATGAGATCCATTTTCTTACCGGAGACATTGATCCATTAGTCAGCAACCAAACTCCTACCAGCTATCTGGAAATAAACTATCGTCATACCTGGCTGTAGCCAAGCGAAACTCGCTGGCATGGTCAGATGATCTTTAAAATAAAGAAAGAAGGATGATCATTTAATTAAAATTTAATTTTTAGTAATGTATAATCCGTTAGAATTTGTAAGTAATATTGCAAAAGACTCCTTAGAATGGAATTTAATAAACCATTATCGTAGTGGGCTGGGAACAGTATTCTATGTCGATGAATACAGAAAGATTACAAATGCGGTGAATAAAGTTAGTCTAAATAGCTTGCCGGTGGTATTGTTTTCTACTAATGTCGTTCACGGTCGACTTGAAGAGTTTGAATACCATTACTATGCGGCAAAAAATCATATTAACGATATACTAGAAAATCCAGACATTTACTCTAATTTTGATACTTTGCTTGATGCGATATATAAAGAGTGCATAAAAAAAGAGAGAACAGCCCACGGCAAGAATAGCCTATTCCCCGTGAATATCGGATATGCTACGGCTGGTGTAGTTACGGGTTACTATAATAACTATTTAAGAGGCGCTTATGGTCTAGGTGATTTCACTGTCTATATATGGGGTAGTTTAACCATTAATCGTGATGGGAGTTGGAATTTTAATGGTTGGAAAAATATGTATGATTACTGGGATTTCGACTGGCACGGTAACTGGAAGCTAACAAATCCCGGGGGAGCCGGAAGAGATATTTTTACAGCAGTTAGCGGGACATTGCTTGGGGCCACTAGCGTAAACGAATCCTCTTTTGTTGTTAAGTTAAAAAAAGATATGGTATATAATACAAGTGGTAAAATATGAGCATATAAAAATGAACTATCCTAAAGTATTGCCAGCTATAATATCTTTGCTGAAAAATAACCGGTGTTTTCTGCTACAACACTTAATAATCTTCTTGATATTCTTTTTGTGGGTGCCTGTCTATCTTTTTATTATAGTCTTGACATTCCAGTTATTTGCTATACCCGAAAACAACTTCTCTATATGGTTTGTAGCTATTCTAATGTTTTATATTTGGCTTGTTTTGGCTACGGTGCTTCTTAGAAGATCAAAAGGGTCTAAGCTGTTGGTGATTTTTAATATATTGGTAAGCTCTCTCTTGATATGGGCAATTATTTTGTGGCAAGCGCCTCCCACCTAATTTAAACGATATGATCAAAAAGTCTCTCAAAACCAAAAATAAATGGGTGGATTATACTGCTCAACATATTTTAATATTTATCCTTTCTTTTTTATTCTTGCCGATAACTTTTCTGTTGTTTTACCTTCTGTGTTATGTCCTTGTCGCTATTTCTGAAAGTTTATATATAATATCCATTATTTCAGGGGTGCTACTCGCGATTATGATTTTTATTAGTTGGTTTTTGCATATCAAGTTTTTGCGACTACTAGATAAATTTACTATTAGGCCGAAGTGGATAGTATACCTGGACATGACATTGGCAGTGATTGTTTCCATTGTTTTTATTGCCTTAATTTTGAGTAAGTATCAGCTTTAGAAATATCTGTTTTCTGTTGATGGCGGCAATAATTCTGTTTGCGATGGCTACCTCTTAGTAAGATTATGCTATAGATGGAGTTTTATACCAACCATCAAACCAGATATGCTTTTACAGCATATCTTATTTCTTAATTAACACATTTGTATATGTATATATTAATCTTTGATCGGCATAACAATCTGTTTAAGCGATACGATAGGGTTTTGAAGTTTTCCTGTCGTAAAGTTTTAAACGGATTTAGTAATGCCAAAATAGAATTGCCATACGACGAAGTTTTAACTCCTGCAAATTTTTGTTATGGCAACAAAGTTCATATTTATGTGGACGAAAAAAAGTTATTTACCGGCTTCATCAATACTTTATTTTCTGAAGAAAATGCTATAGGAATAAATCTTCTCGGCGATTTGAGAATTTTATCCAAGCGTCTTTGCACAATCGATGAAACCACCGACCAAGCTAAAAATATCGTTTCTTCTATTTTAGCTCAAGCTAATGCCGAAGATGACACCGGCATCAGTATAGGAACCAATGATGTCGCCCAAGAAATCACGGTAGAATTCAAAAACGAAGATTGCTTTTCTGCTTTGAGAAAAGTTGCCGAGATGACGGGCAGTGAAATGGATGTGGCCGATAATCAACTAAATTTTACTAGCTCTATCGGTGAGGATAAAAGCTTGGAGATCATCGGCAAATATATCTACGACCGCCCTAATGAAACCAATATCTTGGGGATGAATTATACCCTAGAAGGAGACCAGCTAACAACCAAAGTGACTGCAAAATCGGGAAGTTTAACTAGCATAAGGAGCGACGAAGAAGCAATTGATAATTTTGGTGTTCAACACTCCTTTTGTAATTTCCCCCAAGCTAAAAACCAAGGCACCCTAGACACCTTAGCTCAAAAGTATATTGATGAACACAAGGCTTTACTTACCTCTCCTAAAGTTATTTTTGACCCGACCAAAATTTCTGTTGCCTACTTGCATCTGGGAGATGTAATCGGGCTTATTATCAGTGATGGGTTTTGGGACGTAAACACCAATTACGAAATAACCGAAATCCAGTTTACTACTGGTGTTGGAGGGCAAAAATTAGAAGTGTTCCTATCGTCCAATAAACAATCAAGAACAGACCTTAGGGACTCGTTCTATGATATTGACAATCGTCTAAACAATCTAGAAAAATTTAACTAAAAATTTATGAGTACAAGAATTTCTTTTTTAAACTCCAGTCTAGCCGACTGGAATGATTATGATTTAGCTGATCTAAAAACTGATCTGCTAAGCGCTGGTGTGGCCAATCTGTCAGCAGATGGGTCTGATTTAGAAGTGGTAGAAAAATCTGGCGGGGCAGATATGTCTGTGGATGTTAAGCCCGGCCGGGTTTATTTGCCGATCACCAAAAATTCCCAGACATATATGGTGCGTCTGGAGAATAAGGATACCGAAAATTTAGAAATTGCTGCCAACTCCTCTGGCGACACGCGAGTCGATGCTATTATCGCGCGGGTCAGTGTCAGTGAGGATCCCAATGAGATGGCCAATAATATTGGTACACTAGAAGTAGTCACTGGCACGGGGATAACAGCTCTCAGTGACAGTGCAATCCAAACAGAGATTGGTGGAGATGGTTCTTATCGTTTGGCCGATATCAGTGTGGCCAATAGCGCCACTGAAATTGCCAGCAGTGCTATTACTGACAAAAGGTCTGCTTTGGTGGTCGGTGAAAATAGCGTGCAGTATAAAACCAATTTCGCCGGTAACTTTTCCGGTGATTTTTTCGGGAATGGGGCTGGTCTGGCTAACCTGGATTTACAGGCTACCTCACTGTACGACCAAGTGGTCGACAACTCTCACAATATTTTTGAGCTACAGTTATACCAAACCGATCCCGATATGAAAGGGTTGATTTACGATGATTTTAAAAATACCAACTATGCTGATGTGGCTTCGACCACTACCAGCGCAGGTGCTTCTTCTGGGCAAAGAGTTGTGCCAGCGAACTCTGTCTCGGGTTTTTCCACTAATCAAGAAGTTACCATCACCGATGGCACCAACATGGAGACCAAAGAAATTGATTCGGTCAGCCAAAGCGGTGGGGTTACTATGCTTGATGCTAATAATAGTGGTGGTACGGGTGGCAATTCGCCATTTGGCAGTACTACATTTCGGGGGCAAAGTTTTACCACCAGCTCTACCACTACTCAGATCACTAAAGTCGGCGTTGAATTAAAATACAATACCGGCACTCGCACTGATATTGCTGTTGAAATTTATCTAGCCGATGGTGATCAAAAGCCGACCGGTTCAGCTCTTGGCAGCGCCACCATTACCTCTTTTGGTGACACCGCTTATATTTGGAAGGATGCGATTTTTTCTGCCCCGGCCAGTGTTTCTCCGAATACCAAATATGTGATGGTTATTAAAAGTACGGGCAGCGCTGCCAGTGCTTACCATTGGCATTCTTCTGGTTCGGATACTTATGCAAACGGGAAGAGCATGTGGTCCAGTGATGGCGGTGGCACTTGGACGACCAATGATTCAGACATGGAATTTAAGACATACAAGACTGGCCCGTCCATTGTTTTAGAGAACAATTTAACCAACACTTACGTTTCTGGTTCAAGTGTAAAAAGGACGGCGGCCAATATCAACACTGGCAGCCAGTGGTTAGAGCTGCCTTCATCGCCAACGGTCGGCAAAAACTACAATTATTATTCTAACAAAGCCCAATTTAGTCAGGATATCGAAAATGCGATTTGTTTCCTTACGCGCAGTCACCCAACATTGACTACCGGTTCGGGGGCAGCTAGTGGCAACACAATCACATTGACCAGCGGCTCCAACTTTGCTAATGGTGACACCATTGAAATATATAATGCTACCCACACTAATTGGGAGCGGTTCGAAAATGTAACTATCTCTGGCAATACCATAACTCTGGCTAGCGGCGAAACATTATCTAATAGCTACACCGATGCCACAGTCAACCGCATTGATATTATTCCTAATGTTTCTATTGTGCAGGAGGGAACAGATGAAGACTTCGCCGAGAAAATGGTTTGGTCGGAAAGTCGCTACATTGACAGCACTTATAACGAGGATATTTATACGAAAGCAGTTGCTAATGTTGGCAAAGATGTGGTCGGTAAAGTTAGCATAAACACCAATAATGTTAGCAATTTACCTAAAGCCAGCAAGGTCGGCTGGCAAGTTTTCTAATTATTTAACCAATAAAATTCATGCAACTTAAAAAAATTAATGGTGGGGCTGCCGAATTTATCAAAGATGGTAGCGATGTCAATAGGTCTGTTTTGTGCGGTGAACTGAAACCCCTTAGTAACGACGCAGCGTTAAGTTCCATCATCAAACAACTAAATATCCTAATTGGTCTGCACCAGCGTGATCTCGACAAATCTCGTTTCACAAAAACTTTACAAGATAAACTCAACTAATATGGAAAAAATAATCAATCATATCCAGCAGGCAGCTGTCTCCAAAAGCTTTTTGGCTGGTGGCGGAGCAATTTTCCTCCAACTTTTTGGCCAGCCCGATAAGGCCTTCTGGTCTCTGGTATTCTTGGCTCTTTTGGATTTTATCACTGGCATTTTGAAAGCCTACCAGGCAGAAAATATTTCATCCCGCCGCTTAAGGGACGGGGCAGTTAAGTTGATCCTTTATGCTATTTTTCTGGCCACATTCCAACAGCTAAGCTCTCTCGGCAGTATTTTTGGTTTTGCTGAAAATTTTGCTGTACTTTACCTCGGCGCTACTGAAGCGATCTCGATTTTGGAAAATATCCACGCTATGGGTATAGCTGTTCCGGAATTTATCATCAAGAAATTAAAAGAATATCAATCTAGCCCAAACGAAGATGCAGATAATAAATCAACTTCTAACTAAAGATCAATTTGCTAGTTATATAAGCACTTATAGTTTTGGCCCTATCTCGCCCAACAAGATCGTTCTTCATCATACCTGGCGGCCGACTGTTGACCAATGGCAAGGACAGAAAAGTATCGACGGCATGAAGGCTTATTATGAGGGTAAGGGGTGGACAGCTGGCCCTCATCTGTATATTGCTCTTGATGGTATTTGGCTGTTTTCGCCAATGAACAAAGACGGCATCCATGCCGGCAAGGGCAATTATCTCTCTATCGGCATTGAGATGGTGGGGGATTATTCTCTCGCCAAGCCTTCCGGCGAAATTTTAGATCAAGTCCTGTTTGTAATCAAAACTCTACAGGAGAGATTAAATATCTCTGATGATCAGATTTATTTTCATCGCGACTACGCGTTTAAAGCTTCTGGTTGTCCGGGATGGGCAGTCACCAAAGAGTGGTTAATTAACCAGCTTAAAAATTATTCAAATAATCTAACTCAAGTTAATATGGACAAGAAATTTGTTCTACCAGATTGGGGGAAAGAGGCTGCGGATTTCTGCCAGCAAAAAGGTATAGCGACCCAAATCGATAGTACCGAAAAAGCCCAGCAATGCGTAATGATTCACCGTTTGTATAAGACCATATTTGCTGACCTGGCCGAGAAGTTGAAAGCGTAAAGAATATTAGTCTGACAAACCCCAAAATAAAGAAGTAGTAATTAAATTATTATTTTACTTAAATATATATGTTTGATCGTATTAGTGATTTAATTGATTTTGCTGCCAAAAAATCTATCGGCGACTTTTCCTTTGGTTCGGAGGCGTTTAACCACTATTTAAGTGGCACTGGTGATAATTTCTATCTTGATGATGTTGAGAAAATTAAGAACATGGTGGAGGAAACTACAATTTTTGATCTGCCAGTGCTTTCCAAAGCAAGCACTAAAGATGAAGATTTGGGGCCTAACAGAAAATTTAATGAAGCATATAAAGATTTTATAGAATTTCTGGAAGACAAATCTACAACCTGTCCTTATCGTAGCAATTTTGATTATTTTGTCTGGTGGTTATACAAGCAGCTGCAACCAACTATCAGAAAATATGGGTTTGCAAGCGTTCCTTACGCTACATCCAAAACCATCCAAACTGATTATAGTATCGGTGGTATTGGAGAGCCCAACAGTTTTTATGGTTTAGGCACTTTTGACATCTATATCATAGGCACAATTGACATTACCCATGACAAAACATGGCATTTTGTCGGAGAAAGGAACTGCTATGATCTTTTTGATTTCGAACAAGATTCGAGGAAAGGATTCCTAAGAAACAAGGGAGTAAAATTTGAAGAAGGTATTCTGGATGCAATAACATGGGCCAAAAATACATGGAGTAAAAAAGTGATCCAATCAAATCAGCAGCCATATCAGAACAAACCGTTTGTTTCCGAGCTTAAATGCCCCAAAATCATCAATTATGAGGAATGGGGGATAATAATAGATTAACCAAGATATAAGTTTTCTGCTAATGATAAGTGTGCTATGCTGAAGCCAGCTGCATTAAACTAACCATTTTTAATCTATGACAATCCGCCCTCAATTATTTGATAAGCAATGGGTAAGGCATATTATAATATTTGTTTTATCTTTTTTGGCTATTCCTTTTAGTTTTATGATTGTAATTTTAGTTGCTTATTTTATAATGTTCTTTTTTAAGAACTATGAGCTATTTAATTACAAGTTACTTGATAATATAACTGATCTCTTTATTTTAATAGTACTTGTTATAACAGTCGCTCGTCTTGGGAGATGGGCATGCCGTTTTTCCAAGGGGCACAAATGGTGGGTATATGTAAACATAATTATAGCCTTGTGTGTTTCCTCTTTTATTATGGGTATAATCGGGTGGTGTATTATGGTGTCGACTACTCCTTAGATTTTTTAATCTATAGTGGTCCATTTGTCAGCTTTGAGTATTTTATTGGTGAAATTTACAAAAGTGCGATGACGAAATATGGGTCAAGATATTGTCGCAAAGATAATAGCTCCCGGTTTAGATGCGGCTATTACCGTCATAGCGGGCGCAGGCCCCCCAAAGACAGCCCATTTCCTTTGTCTTTTCGCTATGCTACTAGCGATCAGATAAAGCCGTATGTAACAGAATGGGGACTAGGAGTCTTTACTATTTATGCTTTTGGAGAGGTTGTGATTGAATATGATGGCAAATGGAGTCTCGAAGGGCAGAAGAATTTATATGATGAATTTGATTTTAATATTCTGAAAGGCGAGAATGGGCCTTATAGGGAAGCTGTAAACATAGGTGGTTGGCTAACTCTAAATATACCGATTTATTTTGGTCATTATGTTCTTTATCATGGGGTTCCTTTACCTAGAAATTTTGTTATCAAGCTTAAAAACTATCGTGTGGCCGATGAATCTGGTAAAATTAAATAAATCATATTAAAACAATTAAAGATGAGTATAAATCTCTTACATGATGTTCAAGCTAAATCAAAGAGAGGATATTGTTGCCAATGTTTTATAGTGTTTATAGTGTCTTTTTTGTGGGTACACATTTCTATTTTCGTAGCATATCTAGTGGCTCTTTATATGCAATTTGTTGCACATCTCGACTGGTATCTTGCCTCTTCGGTTGTATTTATTGGCTTATTGTTTTTGTTAATTAGATGGGTTGATGTTTTTTTTAAAGGCAACAAGTGGGTAGCTGCTATTTTTGCTACCATGGGTTTTATTTTCTGCTGTATCGTTATGGTTTTAGTTAATTTCTTTACTTCATAGCTGAAGTCAAAAAACCAGCTGCCGACTCTCTCCCGAGCAACTTGATAGATAGCGGTTTATCTTCTATCTAGTCAGATTCCAAATCGTCTTAGCGATTTTGGCGGCTTCGGCGCGGGTGATTTCGCTATTGGGCCGAAAGACCTTGACCACTTGCTCAACATAATTAGTTATAGCTTCGGAAACCGTTCTAACTACTTTGCCATAAAGGCTTTCTAGCTCTTGTTTGGTCAGCGGTCCAAACATGCCAGCTCCCGGGCTGCTGGGGTTATCGTTGACCCCGTATTGATTTTGGAAAGCAAATACCGCATCCTTAGTAGCCTGATCATAAACCCCACTAATATCTCCTTGATATATCCCCAAATCTTTCAATGCTCTCTGAAGATTTTTGACATCTTCGCCGACATTGCCAGGACCTAGATAGCGGGAGATCGGATAACTACCAAGTTTTATTTCTTGCTGTTGGGTGGGCTGGACAGTTACTTCTTCGGTTACCGGCACCGTGTAGCTAGCAATAGCGTCTTTTGTTTGATCACCGAAATAGCCAGCGTCCTCATGATCGATGCTCGGTATGAGTTTCAAATCAACTTGCATTTGTGCTAAACCAGCCTTAGTAAGCTCTCCATAAAATCCAGTAGGCTCTTCATCGAAGTGTCCCAGATATTTAAGTAATTTTTGTAGATTAGTTACGTCTTCACCAAAAGAATTGGGGTTGATATAGGCATCTCTTAAGTTGAAATAATCGAGAATCGGCACTTGCCTAATAACTGTCTGGGTTGTTGGTTGGCCGATGTCTTGCTGTTGCGGTACCATTCTGGTTTCGTCATATCCATTTACCAGCTGATGGTTATTGGCGTAGGCGATATATCTCTTAAACCAGTCTTCGTTAGCCTCATTGTCGACATCATAAAAACCAGTATTTTCTAAGTTGCCGACATTTAAGCGAGAGGCCTCTAAAAGTACCTGGAGCGCCTCTGCTCTAGAAGTGTTTTTGTTGGGGTAAAACAGCCCATCCAAATAACCATGGGCAACATCTCTTTGGCCGTTAACTTCTGGCTTGGCAGTATAGATATAATTAGAAAACCAATCTTGAGTGCTTACATCTGGATAGGGGTTCACACTGGTAGTATTCAAAGTATAGTTAAACAAAACTAAAGCTATCTTGATTAATTCGGCGCGGGTTATTGGCTGGTTTGGTTTGTAAAGATTATCGGGGAAGCCGTTAACAACGCTATCGCGATGCAGCGATTCAATATAATTTTCTGCCCAATGGCCGACCACATCAATAAATGGTTCTAGCTCCGGCGGTGGTGTAACTATTTCTTCGCTAGTGGTAAAAGCGATAGCGGTAGAGTAGCTGGTAGCTATTTCTCCGATGCCGTCTGTAAAATTCAAAACGCTTTGTGGCAACTCCTGCCAGCTCTGGTTTTGGATGTTGTATTTTAGCACCCTCATTTTGCTGTGATCAGCGCTTAATATGCTGGAGCTTAGGGGAAAAATGAATGTAACATCTTGATTAAATATCTGATCAAACGAACCAAAAGAGGGAGCAAAATTGGTTAATAAATTGCCCTGCGGTTTTCTGATAAGACTGGTCGTAAGCAGATTGATTTTCTCTGGAGCATAGATAATCCCGTCAAAAACACTGCCATTTAATTTAGTAGTCTTAGTATCTTTTGAATATTGCGCCTCAATGTCTTGGATTTGGCAGTTTCTCTGAATTATCTTACGAGTAAATTTACCGCTGGTTGGTAGATCAATAGGGGAGTCAGCTATTTTGGTAACGCTTTCTTCTTCTGTGGGAATTATATATGGGTCAGCATCATTGCCGCAGAATGTCGGAGGTATTCCGCCTCCGCCACCTCCGCCACCACCAGGTGGTAGCGGTACACTGATAGTGTAAATTTCCGTATTGATAGCTTCTTCATTACTATTCAAATCTGTGGCAAAGAATTTCAATGTTTTTGTGGAGGGTATTGCTACTGTTCCTCCACTAGCCACAAAAGCCGATGCTGTTGTGGGGTCAATTCCGTCCAGTGTGAAATATATTTTGTCTACACCAACACCACCGGCATTGTCTGTGGCTGTCAGGGTGACGGTTTGGGCGCTAGTATAGGTGCCGCCCACTGGATTAGCCGACGATGTTGGTGCCACCAAGTCATTTAGTTGTCCTTTAGTCGGTTCTGTCTGTTCGCCGAAATCAGTGGCGTCGTCATCGCTGTCATCACTGTCTTGGCTGCGGGCGCAAGCTTGCAGTGGGTCGACGGTGCAGGCATTGTCGACCAGATTGCCGTCATTGAAATTGCCATAAGCCATTACATCAATGATTACTCCGTTGATGCTTCTTAAACGAATGGCATCGCCGTTGTCATTAAGCTTAGGAGCGCCGAAGTCAGTTTCATCGGCAAAAAACAAACCATAGTTGCTAGTATTGGCTGGTGCGCTGCTCCCGCCAGGGAAAGTATAGATATCCCCCGTGCTATCCTCCACATACCAGCCGGAAATATTAATGGCGGCGCCTGTCATATTCCTAAATTCAATAAATTCATCCCCATCGACAGCATAAATCTCGTTGATCAATATTTCTTGGGCAATAGTGTCGCCGGTTAGGCTGCTGGCGGCGGCGATCGTATTGCTGGCGGCGTCATCGACATTAGATATCGTAATCTTAGTATTGCCAGCACCGACAGTCAGAGCAGTATCTAGCCAGAGAATAACGGTATCATTGCTAGCAGCACTGATTTGAATATCGGTGATATTAGCGCTGATATCGGTAAGTAGCGGATGCTCTAGAGTGTAATTGCCAATGGTTTCGGCAGATGTCTGGTCTACTTCTTCACTATACTGGATGACCACATAATCATTGGCTGCCAAAGAATCTACGCCACTGATATGGCTGATCTGTGGTTTTTGTTTATCGTCCAAAGTGAAGTTGCTGATAGCGTCATTGGTCTTGCTGTCATTGACATCGGTGACCGTGCCAGCGTTGATGCTGATTATGCCATTGAATCCTGTGCCGATAGCGGTTCCCAAAGTTAAGTCTACTTTGGTGTTATCACCACCATTGACAGCGGCTCCTGTGATATTAGTAGCTGGCACGGTCGAATAATTGCCAAATGCGCCAGCGGCAGCAATCGCCTCGTTGAAAGTTATCTGGATGGTGTTAGGACCGATGGCTTCGGCAGCTACGATTTGTGGCTTGTCCGCATCAAAAGCCTTGTAGGTTGATGTAGTAGCAAAATAGTTAGCAACAGCCGCAAAATTACCAGCCACTGTGCTGATTCTGGTATCTCCGCTATCCACTGTGCCATTAGCTGACACATACACACCTTCTCCTGCGTCAAAATTCGTATCCGCTCCTGTTACTGTTGGATTAGTCAGAGCTAATACAGCATTGCCGCAGTCGCTGTCTCCCGGGCAGGTGGCAGTGGTTCCTGCTGAGTATTCACTAGTACCGGTTACGCGAGTGTCACCATTGGCCACATTGACACCAGCAGCTATATAAACAAATTCGCCGTCCTCTGGGTTGTATATGCCATCAGCGCCGGTTACTTTGGCGTTAGTCAGCGGACTTTGCAGGACTGCCCCGCAATCTGTGTCATCATTGCCGCCACCGGGACAGCCGACGATCGACCCCGAGCTAAAGGCGTTCATCGATCTAGTTGGCCCGCCAGCATCAGCTTGCAGGTTTTTCATGCGGATCTGCACCAAATCATCGGTATTAAAGTCAAATCCGCCACCAACCGATGTTAGTGTGACAGTTTTGTCGCCGCCATTCCATGCAGCTGTGGACGTACCACCCAGAGGGTTCCAGCCACCGGCATTGATATTGATTTCGTAGTTTAAGGGATTATTGGCCCCCGTGCCCGCTCCGTTGATCAGATTTTTTGGAAATTCCATTATCACCACATCAGTAGATGGGTTGGCCGAGGATATTCTGGCCAGCGGGAAAGAAATACTAGCGATTTTGTTTCCTGAGCTAACTACTCCGTCCTCTACTTCGCCTATTATATTGGCCGAGCTGGATATTAGCAATTTACCATGCATTTTTACTTGAAAGCGAACGGCATAGCTAAAGCTAAAAACAGGTAAATTGGCGATGGTAAATCCATTACCATCATCGAGAGGGGAGTTGGTGGTGCCGGCAGCATTGTCGGCTACCGGGTTCCAGCCTACGCCACCATTGCTGGTTTCTTCCGTAGAGCTATCGACATAATCAGCAAAATTAACGATAGCGTCCAAGTTGGCCTTAATGTTTACATTGGTTCCGGCGTCAGCCCCAGTATTTAAGGGTGCGATGGTGATCTGTAGGATATCGTTAGGGTTAGCGATCGTTGAGCTTTGATTGGCCAAGTCGGTTCCCTCGGTGATGTTCTTGATGCGAATGGTTGATGCTGCGTAGTTGGCGGCTGCTTTAGCATTCTGAACATAAATAAGCTGCCCGACCATGGTCGAGATTAAAAACAGCGCCAAAACTATATGTTTAATCTGTTTTTTCATTTTCTTAGTCTTAAGCTTAACAAAATTGTCAGCAGTGAGGCAATAACGGCAGTCGATATTACCTCAAAATAAGGGAACTTTTTTTTGTCTTTCTCTGCCAGCTCTTTCATTCTGCGGTAGGCTTCCTCAACTGATATCTCCTTGGAGGCCAGAGAAGTGTTGCGGTTGGGTATCAATAGGCTAGTTACATCCCTAGCCAACTCTTCGTCTTTATTGTAAGCGACATTCAGATTGGTGAAGATGAGGTCTTCTGTGGGCAGGACATCTTGAATTTGGGCTTGGAATTTAATACTGAGCCAACTCTTGGCTGGGAAACTGCTGATATCTAGGCCGGAGCCGTCTAGTGGGAAAGAAGTGTCGTTCCAGCTGTCTTCGACCTTTTGCCATGTCGGATTATCCGATCTGTATATATAAGCAGTTCCGTTGGTGTAGTCGATAAACTTGGGCAGAATATCGAGGATATTAAGATTATCTATCGCTTGCTCATTGCGGTTTTCGAAAAAAATTAAGAATCTCAAAGAATCTCCTCCTATACCGCGGGTTATATTGCCGCCTTCATCCTTGTCATTTTGGGTGAGGTTTTTTATCCTTTGGATAGTAATATAGCTCGGTGTTTCTTGGGCTAGGCAAAAAGGGGCTAAAAAAAAGACGAGCGTTAATGCTAAGATAACCAGATATTTCATTGGTTTACCAGTTGGGGAATACATAGATAGGAATATTTTCCGTTTCGTCGCCGGTGGTACCGGCGTCGTTATCATCGACCGCTAGGGTCATAGTATAAGCTCCCGGCGCGACAGCGGTAGCATCATAGTTAAAGTTGACGGTCTCGCCACCGACAACCGTAGCATCTACCGTGGTGCCACTATTTGGTATAGCGCTGCCGGCGTCAGGTGTCATATCATAATCAACAGCTGCCGTGTCGCTGTCAGAAATAATCATATTTACTGAAGCTTGGGTGCCACTATTAGCGATGATCGGGTTGGGTGCGACCGATGTGATTTCTGGATCGGCAGCTGGCGCTGGAGCGCTGACCGTTAGTTTTACTGCCGAAGTGGTATTGGTGCCGATATTAGTTGTACATTGCACATTGTAGATTCCGGGGAAAACGCCGGCTGGCACCAGACCGTGTACCTCGCCGTCGCTGATTACCACAATATCGGTTAGGGCAGTTATTTCCGCGTCGTCCAGATTGACTGCATAGGTGGTACCTAAGTAAGAACCCAAAATAACGATGTTTAGAGACCCGTCGTTCGTCATTACGCTGGGCACCACATTATTTACTACTGGCTGATTAGTCGTCGATACTACTGTGGCACTGATCTGCACATTATTAAAAGGTGCGTTAAAGACAATACTGATGGCGATAGAACCGTCAGCCAAAAGCACGCCGCCGTTATCTCTGGCTTCAATCAATATATTATAGCTGCCAGCGGCTCCCGGATTTCTAGCTGCTACGCCAGTGACTGTTTTTATGCCGGCGCCGCAACCAGCGCCGTCAGTTACTTTGGCCGTTTGCCCCGCTACACTATACGCTGGTGTGCCAAATCCGCTGCTGCCAGTAGGTGCGCTGGGTGGAGCAGCGACAGCTGGAGCCGTTGCTGGGCCGAATTCTGCCGGGAAAATTATATTGATATAGCCGTTAGCTGGTAGGGCTATTGGTAAGCTGAATTGAAAGCCATGGGTTGCTCCTGCTTCATAAGCGATATTGGAGCTCATTGTGTCTGTTATATCAGTGATTTGTTCTAACGCCAAAGACACCTGACAAAAACTCAGGATTAAAGCGAATACAGAAAACAAACTGATAAGTCTTTTCAACATAAAATGTTAAATAAGTTAGCTTATTCTTGTTTTGTTTTTTCTTTTTTGAACTGGGCACGCAGCTCCTGCTCCAATTCTTCTTTTATTTTTGCTTTCATCTTCTGCTGTGAGCCAGCTTTTAGCTTTTTGCTTAAGAAATATATAGCCACGATCAGCAAGACGATGATTAAGAAGACGACGATATAGATCCAGTTGACCACCCAGAACCACAGTTTTGCAGAAGCTTTGCCGCTACTGCCATAAGTAATGTTTAAAGTGGCGCTATATAAACCAAAGGCTGATCCTTTCCCCCAGATAGTATTGAATTTTCTGGTTGATCCGGGTAATACATTGCCGCCCTCATTATTCACTGGCAGATAATCTACTTCTTTTTCGCCGGTTATTGCACCAGTGCTGTTAAGCATTATTTCTGTGCCGATACTTTTCATCTTTTTGCCCCAGATATTGCGGATTTCTATTTTTCCCTGTGGCTTTAGATGGACATTGCCTGTATCCTCTAATCTAGTAGTGAAAGTCACTGGCAAGCTAGAAAAGAGTCTTCTTCTGTCTGCTTTTTTGATGTTTTCGGCTATGACCGTATCTGGATTGGTAAAAATATCAAATGTTTTTAATGTTCCTTCTTCTTTAATCTCGCCATTTACTCTAACCAGGATTAGACTGCCGATTCTTTGTTCAATGCGGATTTGTCCAGCAGCCATCGGCGGGACGAAAAATAGTGTCCCATAGTGTCCGCCCGGCTCGGCCTCGCGTGGTACTAAAATACTAAAAGGGATTTTTGCTGTTTCTTGCGGCTTAATCGTAATTGGTGTGCGATCCATATTGATCCAAGTAGCCAGAGAAAAACTGCCGTTTACTTCACTAGGGTCAACAAAAGTAGGATTGCCTCCTTCGTCTTTAGCAGCAGCAAAATCCTGCACAATCGGGGTTAAGGTTACAGCCTGAGCGCTGTTATTAGTGATCTTAACCAGCTTGTCGATTTTGTCGCCTGTATTTACTGTTTCTTCAAATTTAGGCGGGGAGATTGTGACATTGCCGACGGCTGCTTGAGCCTTATTGCTATCTATTAAAGAACAAAAACCTCCTATGAGGATTAGGATTATTAAAATTTTGGCGATTTGTCTTTTGGATAAGCAGTTTATCATTTGTGCTGAATAAATTTTTTAGACAAAAGATATTCATGGACATTTTACTGATTAAGTGGTTATTTTTCAAGGTATACGGTCTCTTTTTCTTGACGTAAGTCAGTTTTGGTTTCCGGGTCACCGGTTTTCCATGTTGCCAAGTAACCATGCTACCCGGTCATCCTGCTACCCGCTTAAGGGGATTTTGGGCCTCCCGTCTGTTTAAGTACGGGAGGCCGCTATCACCTCAAAGGAAAGCTAAAGCAGAAAAGAATTTTAATTTTAAATTGATTTCCAAGGTGACTTCTTTGTAAGTCGGCTCTTTTCTTTAAGATTGCTTTTCGAAGTGCCCTCTTCTACTTTGCTTTCCTTAGCAAAAAGTAACGACTTACTCTGCTTTAGTAAGTAGCTGTGGCTATATAAGTCACAGTATCAGTGTATTCACCAGCTGCCTGGTCGGCATCGATGCGCACCCAATAATCAACAGCTACATTGTCGCCAGCAGCAGTGCCGCCGTAGGAGGCCAAAGTGGTTGGAACGCCACCCGGTAGAGCTTTGATGCTGTTATAGCTGTTTTTAATGAGCTCACTGGTGCCATCACCAGTACCATCGCCGTAGCGGGCGGATTGAGCAGAGGCTGCAATACCGTAGCCATAGCTGCCACCACCGACCCAGTCAGCGATCTGATTGGCGCCGCTAAATAGGCCAGTGTTTTCGACAGTCAGCACATAGCCGCTAGCAGAGTTGGTGGATACTACCAGATTGGTACCAGTAGCGCCGTTTAAGATAGCAGACTCATCGCCATCTAAGACGGCGTTATCGTCATCATCTTTCCAGTTGTTACCAGCGATACCATTAGCCAGATTGGCGCCGGACACAGATATGGCGGCACCAGTTTCGGCCAAAGCGTAGGCGTTACCATTGGCGCCAGCTGTCTTAGCAACCACATAGATTCTTGTGGTTGGGGAGCTCGGTGGGGTAGCCACATTGGCGCGGACAAAGGTACTGTCCGCGTTATTGATGGCTCGGTAAAGATTCAAAGCAGTCTCATAAGAGTTTACTGCGTTGATATCTACCCCGATATTGCCAGTGGTGATGCTGTCATTATTATCGAACTCATAGGTCTTGGTACGGACAGTCACGGTTTCGCCATCAGCTGCATTAGCTGTGGTGATGTCGATATAGCCATAAGCAGATTTGGAGCCGACTAGCTTGTGATAAGCATTAGGATCCAATGTGCCAAAAGCAGCATCAGTACCGTTGACCTCAAAAGCAAGCAGAGGATCAACAGTAGCAGACACTGTCACACTGTCTTCGTTGACGACATAAACAGCAATAGCAGCATTGTCGACCAAAGAGCCGTCAGATGCCAAAGTACTGAGATTGATCTGATACAAGCCAGCGGCTGTTGGGTTGGTAGCAGAAATACTGCCGCCGACAAAAGTAATTGTATCGTTGCTTGGAGCGATGCCAGTCAATGTCCATGTGATGGTATCATTGAAGCCATCTCCGCTTGCGTCGGTCAAAGCACCGGCCGCTGAGATCACACCGTTCGTACTACCGTTCACTGTCACACCAGCGGCCGCCAAATTGCGGAAGCCGCTATTAGAAGAAGCAGCGCCAGCAATGGTAGTCAGAGCAGTCCAGCTGACAGTAGAGCGCATATCAGTAGCGCCAGCAGCGATAGCTACAGTAGAAGTAGCGCCAGTCAATGCAGAAGTAACCCGGAACTTATTGGCACCAGTGTAGGTGACATAAGCAGTTGGGGTAGCGCTAATCGGATCGGCATCAAAGTTGACAGTAGCATTTATGGCTGTCTCGATAGCAGCTGCCAAGGTGGCTGCTGTATATACGCCGGGAGCTACAGTGACATCAGCTGCACCAGCAATACCATCTAGAGTGAGAGCTACTGTGTTATTGGTGCCAGTGATGATGTTGAAAGCGACTGCGTTGTCGCCAACCATGCTGGCTGCGTTGTCGTCGGCAGTATAGCCGAGAGTAGCAGCGGCAGTGGATCCGACATCTGTCCACAAGATATTGTCGTTAGCATCCCAACCAGTATTGGTGATGGTGAATCTGTCTGTGTCCTCATTATAAGTAGCAGTGTAGACATCATTGTCATCAGCATCGTTACCAGCGTTCAGGGCGGTGGCGATAGCAGCAGCTACTGCGTCGCCAGTGTAAGCTGTACCAGACACCAAGCCGCCTTGGGTGACCAAGTTGACCGTGCGGGGAGTAGCGCCATCTTCATTATAGACAATAGCGCCATTGGTGCCAGTCACAATGACAAGCTTGTCAGTCACTGGAGCAGCTGATTCCTGATAGCCAGCAGTGGCGGAAGTAGCCGAGAGGCTGACTTTCACGATATTGCCAGCAGCCAAAGCTGTCGGAGTATTGAATTGGATGTCATGAGTAGCTACTGTGCCGCCAGCGTTGCCGCTGTCAGCAATTGGATTGGATACCCAGCTGTTTGCGCCGTTGTTGTTATCCACGACGACAGCACCACCGACGCGATCGATGGTCATGGAGCCGTTGCCAGCAGCGCCGACTGTATCCCATGTCAGGATAACACCAGGGCCACCAGGAGTTGCGGTTAGGCTAGCACCAAGGCCAGAAGCATTTACTTGAGTGACCAGCCCAGCGTTTGTGCCGTCGAAAGCAATGTTGCCAGGGGCTACGCCATTGGTGCTGCTGTCATCTTCAAATATAGTAGAAGCAGCGCCGCCGTTGGCGGAGACAATGACTACATCACCGTCATTAGAGCCAGCTAGATCGATAGTGGCCGTAGCAGCACTGGCAGCAGTGAAATAGATGTGCCAGATGTCGCCTAGTACCAGATTGCCAGCGCCACCGTTCCAGTTGATATCAACACCAGTATCGGCGACCGTGCTGTCACCAAGCGTAACAGTGGCAGCGCCAGCAGCCTTAGCGATTGCTACGTCTGGTCCACCACCTAGAGTTACATTGTCGAACTGGATAAAGGCAGTGCCGTCTTGGGCGCCGCCGGTAGTCACTTCCACAGTGATTTCCATGTCAGCGGTAACCACGGTGTTGATGATAGCGCCAGCTAGCGGAGTATCGACGGTTGGGGAAGGAGTGGCGTTGTCAGCTGATATCTTCAAGGTAGAAAGAGTATCAGATGCACTTACCAATCTCCCCGCAGCTTCTGATCTCGGAGCTACTGCTAGCGACAGAGTCACCAACATGATCACCGGCATGACTTTTGCGATAAAGTTTCGCATAAGAGTTTTGCGGGTTAAAGAATAAACGTATTTTAAGAATTTAAATTTTGCGTTTTAGTACCTGTCTTTTTGGGTTCGACCGGACCCCGGACAAATACTGGCGCGCGGTATATGTTAATGGCATTTGCAGCCCTTTTGATTCCTTATTCATAAGAGTAAGTGGGAGTTATCATGTAGCGGATATCTCCTATATATTTTCCTGCCGGCTGGTCAGCTAAGACTCGCAGGCGGTAGCGGATGACAAATGTATGGTTTTGGATCACATCGGACGGTACACCCAAATTCTCTTGGGTTGATAGAGCTGTCCACGATCCAGCGGGGAAATTATTATAGCTTCCGATAAATCCAGTGCCGTTGCGGTTGATATCAAACCCAAATCCATAATCATTCGTCGACTCATAGTTGGGGATAAATGTCATAGTATCTGGAATGGTTAGTTCACTATCCAGCAAAGCATTTACATCAAATTTAGCGCCATAAGTCTGGACGGTGACAGTTGTGTCGCTAGTGGCGTCGGTAGTCACTATCTCATTTGGCTCTGGGGCAAAATTAACTATTCCACTGCCAGCATTAGCGATGGCTACTTGGAAATTATCCACCCACATATTCCACTCGTAGTATTCCAGCGGGTTGCCGGTAGCATCCTTAAATCTCTCCGGTTGGGCGGTTAAATTGCTCCAGTAGCCCAGTGGATTGCCGACGATATCATATACTTGGAATCTGAACTTATTTTTGCCAAACGGCAGGTCTTGGTTATTTGACCTCCATGTGATCGTCCATTTCCCCGTGCCGTTATCCAGCTCTTTTCTGACTTCACCGCTGACATCTTCACCCGGATCATCGAAGTTACCATCTTGGTTGAAGTCTACCCACATCTTAATCGTGCTTTCATCGATGCCTGACCCACTGCCGATCGTGAGGTCGTCTCCCATATCATATATCTGGAAAGTAATATCTGGCCGGACATCAGGCACGATCTTGTTTTGTCCCGGCTGTACGCTGTCCAGATCAATAATACAATCAGTCGTATCTTGGATATTTCTGGCGCTTGGTGTAGCCAGCTCAGAAGCAGCAAAATCTAGGTTAAGCTTAGCTTCGGCATTGTGCCAAGAAGTAACTAATGTGCCATCTTCCACCAACACATTTCTGGACATGGATTTATGTGGTATAGCGCTATCACCAGCTAGCGGCGCGCCTACACCGTCATCAGCCGTGTCGAGCAGTTGTTCGCGGATATCGGTGGCGCCATTATATAGGGTATATTGCACATCGCTATCGTCGAGATCGACAGCCGGATTGATGATATCGGCGTCAAAATTGAGAATAGATAGAGCATTGTTATAATTGCTGATCACAAAATACCCTTCGTCTATATCACCGTCGCTATAAGTCTCTAGCACGCCGCTTGCTGCAGCCAGCATCAAGACACCGTTTTTATAGATAGATACTGGCTTAGCTGCCAGGTTCACTGGACTCTTGGTCATGTTGCGCAGCTCGATGAATTCATCAGCGCCGTCCGAGTTGCTGCCCGGCCACATTAGCTCATTGATAACTACCATGCTACCGACAGTGCGGATAGCTGATGGCGGTACCGGACCGGCAGGCGAAGAGTTGGGTACTGTGGCCAGGTCATCAATGGTTTGGTCAGCAATTGTCAGAGTGGATATGCCGGCGGTTAAGGCCGTTGCTCCGTTAGCGGCAGTCCCTAGATTTATATATATGTTGTTATCATCAACGGCGCCGTTGGTATTGGCGCTGGCATCCGTGCCAAATGCTCCGCCACTAGCAATCGCGAAGTCGTTTTCCGGGTTTACAAAATCAACAGTGCTGTCATCAATGTTCTCCGAGAAGTAAACAATCGCATAATCATCGTTGACCGAAGCGCCGTCATTGTTTCCATATTGGTTGAGGAATATATCAGTAATTATTGGCAGAGCCTTGTCTAGCTCGTAGTTACCATCCTGGTTGGTAATCACATTGGGGACTGTGGCCAAGTCGGTCAATGTTGAACCAACGATGGTTAGATTAGACTTTCGGTCGGTGTCATAAATAACTTTATTATTAGTGAATGCTAAGACTAAAGTATTATTGTTAATAACACCGTCTTCTCCCAAGGAGTTGTCTAGGTCGATGGTTTCGACGGTATAGGTATTGCCATTATCGGCGCCGTCATTATTGTCTGCTACCACAGCACCACCAACACGATTAATGATCATAGAGGCATTGCCTGCCGAGCCGGCAATGTTCCATGTCAAAATAACACCAGGACCGCCAGTGCTTGCGGTAAGGCTAGCACCGAGACCAGAAGTGTTTATCTGAGTGACTAGCCCGGCATTTGTGCCATTGAAAGCAATGTTGCCAGGGACTACGCCGTTAGCATTTCTATCATCTTCAAATATAGTAGATGTAGCGCCGCCGTTGGCGGAGATGGTGATCGTACCGCCGTCGCTAGAGCTGGTCAGGTCAATAGTGGCCGTAGCTGGTTGTGCGGTATCGGTTACTAGGAAATTAGCAGTAGGAATATCGGCGGCAGGGCCGGTGTAGCCATTTAATGTGCTGTCTTTGACACTTTCTGAAAAAATAATTTTATATCCGTCTAGAAACCCGTCATTTTCTACATCTAATGTTTCAGCTTGGCCGATAATCGGTTTGGCCGTGTCATATTCATTGATTGCGGCCGTGTTGGCAATGATGTTTGGTTCGGCCGAAAAATCCGCGAGAGTAGCGCTGCTGATGCTGACGGCCGGCAGGGCGCCGGTATCCCACTCACCTTGTGAGTTAGTAAATTTGAGAGTAAGTACGCTATTATCTACTGTGGCGTCTTGTCCTAGCGCATTAGAGAGGTCAATTGTTTCGGCTGTATAAGTATTAGTGGCTCCATTGGCGACCAAAAAAGCAGCGGTGGCAATATCAGCCGCCGGGACAGTGTAGCCGGTGATCGTGCTGTCATCTACCGGTTCTGAGAAAGTCAATTTATATCCTTCCAAATAGCCATTACTATTAGTATCTAGACTGTCGGCTCGCATCACGAGCGGTTTGGCTTTATCGATCTCGTAGGTGCTATCCTGATCGGCGATAGTATTGGGGGTGGCCGCCAGATCCCTCAGAGTAGAGCTACTAGTGGTTAGTTGAGGGACAGCGCCAGTATCCCATACCCATACCCCTTGTGAGTTGGTGAATTTTAATACCAGCACATTGTTATCGACCACGCCGTCTTGTCCCAGCGCATTAGACAGGTCAATAGTTTCAGCAGTATAAGTATTGCCGCCATCAGCGACCAAGAGAGCAGCAGTAGCGATATCGGCTCCGTTAATAGTAAA
>Ga0265297_10000799_pt1 | contig 86230 bp, 100 predicted proteins | sample Munlanlwell13791_FD_192502 | JGI IMG/M metagenome (GOLD analysis project Ga0265297, IMG submission 192502) | Leachate microbial communities from a municipal landfill in Southern Ontario, Canada - Leachate well 137-91 | ecosystem: Engineered > Solid waste > Landfill > Unclassified | place...
AACAAATTTCCTCCTGGGATTAGGATTTTGAGGATAAAATTAATAACCGGTCCCATAACTAGACTAATGGGGGATGAACCTCCTACAGTGGGGAAGATAAGTAAGATAAGAATCAGGGTTCCAAAGCGGGAGATAAAACGATCAAACTCATAAGCGTCTTTTTTTGGAAGAATGCCAACGATGATTTTGCCTCCATCCAGAGGGTGGATGGGAATAAGGTTAAAAATGGCTAGGGAAACATTTAGAATAATAATAGGTTCAAGGATAAGTGAGGAAAGCCAGAAATAACTTGAAAATGGATCTTGCGTCAGTCTTAGGGCAATAGCTAAAATTCCGGCAACAATGAGGTTGGCAGCCGGTCCGGCAAGAGAAATAAGAGCGGTATCTTTTCTCGGGTTTTTAAGATTATATGGATCAAAACCCACGGGTTTGGCCCAACCGAAGGGAATAACTGCTGGCCCAATTATTGCACGCACAAACACCAGTACCAAAAGAAGAGTGGTTCCCACAGGGTCATAGTGCTTCAGTGGGTTTAAAGACAACCTTCCTTCAAGCTTGGCTGTGGGGTCACCCAAATGGTCACTCATCCACGCGTGCGAGGCTTCGTGAACAGTGATGGCAACAACAAAAGCTATGATCCAGAAAATAATTGAAAACATGTTTTGAAATTCCTTTGTCTAACTAGTATAATACGTGAAGCTGAAAGCTAAAAGTATGAGCTATATTTGTCAAATCTGCGAAAAGAAAAATGTGATGGGGAATTCAAAGTCTCACAAACGTGGTGTGGCAGGAAAAAGATGGAAAAAAAGAGCTCCAGTAACTCCAAGACTTTTTGAGGCTAATCTACAAAAAGTTACGGTTACAATTGCCGGAGAATCTAAACAAATGCGCCTTTGCACCAAGTGTATTAAGAGGATTAAAAAGTACAAAGCTATTGGGGACTACAAGAATATTGTTGTTGCTTAACTTCTAGCTTAAGGAATTATTAGGATACCCTTCAGAGAATTGCTTCCAGGAGACTTGATTTTTCCCTTCAAGCTGGACTTCGTCTAAAACAAGTTGGTCAGCACCCTCTACGTGAGCCTTAATGATCTTAAGTCTTTTGGGTGCTTGGCCTTTGGTAAGAGAAACACTGGTCCACGCACCCGGCCAGGGGGTAAGGGCATGGATAAACCTAGATAGAGAGTGGCCACTAGTGGCCAGTGAGCAATCCTTAATAAAATTAACCTTCAGGTTTTTATTGGAACTGGCTCCTTTTAGGGCTGAGGAGACAATCTCCGGAGATATAAAGCCGTCCTCTTTCTTGATTTCACAGGTGAAAGTGGCTTCTTTTTCATCTTGGACTTGGGGATGAATTTTCCCTTTTAAGTAAGGGGCAAGAAGATCAATTAAAACCCCGGCTGATTTTGAAAACAAGCGGTCGCGTAGAGATTCAACCGTATCATCGGGCAAGATATCTTCCTTAAATTGGGAGACGATAGGTCCGTGATCCAGCTGACTATCAATCTTCATAATAGTAGCTCCTGTGGTTGTCTCACCGAGTGCCAAGGCGGCCTGAACGGGTGAGGACCCTCGGTATTTGGGTAAAAGAGAGGGGTGGATGTTCAAGATGCCATGGGGAAAGAGATCAATCACGCTCTGAGGGATTATCTGGGCAAAAGAGGCCAAGACTCCAAAGTCTGCTTCAACATGGTCGTGAACCAACTCTTGAGGGTCAAAGTATATCGGGATTTTTCTTTTGTGGGCCCATTCATCAACTGGGGAATAGGTCAAAAACTGTTTTCGACCTACTGGTTTTGGTCTTTGGGTAACCACGGCCACAATAGGAGAAGTCCCGTCTTTTTCCCTGTATTCTTTGTGTAGGGCTGAAAGAATGGGGACAACATACTCGGGTGTTCCAAAAAAGACAATTCTCATATTTTAGACCAATTCTACTTCCTCCCAATCATCAAGTTTGCTGTTGAATTTATAAAGCGGTGCTTTGTCTTTCAGGAGTTGGTCAAAAAACAGAGTACCATTTAAGTGGTCAACCTCATGCTGGACAATTTGTGCCGAGAAGCCTTCAAAAACTTCCGTTTGGATTTTCCCGTCAAGATCCATAAATTCAAGTTTCAAATGCTGCGGCCTTTTAAGGGGTCCGTAGATATTGGGGAGAGAGAGGCATCCTTCCAGAATAACTTCTTGTTTCTTTGCCTTACCCTTTTTTCTTGGGCCTTGGGAAAGGGAGAGGATCTTGGGGTTAACAATAACTCTTATTCCACGTCCGAAGACCATGGCAAACATTCTGACATTTTTGCCGATCTGCGGGGCAGCCAGGCCTACGCCTTCGGGATCTTTTTGCACCTTTAGGGTGTCCACTAAATCTCGAGCGATTGCTAGGGTTTTTTTATCAACCTTGGCAACCCTCTTTGATTTTTGCCTTAGTTTAGGGTCTTTTACGTCAACAATTTTCTGAACCATGTTTCTATTTTATCACAGACGGCAGGAAGACTCTAATTATAGGGTGGAGGAAGGGTGGCTATTTGGAGAGTTCCAGAAGTTTCTGTTGGACTTTGGTGTCATCTGGAGAAATCTTGTCCAGAATGTACTGAAATTGGGCCTTCGCTTTTTCTTTTTCGCCTCTTTGGGAATAGATTAGGCCTAAGGCGTAGCGGGCGTCTTTGTAGTTGGCCTTTAGTTCGATTGCCTTTTCCAGAGTTTGGACGGCCTCATCAGTGCGGGTGAGTCTTGCTTGGGTCAAGGCGAGATTGTAGTAAAGCTTGGCATCACTTGGAGCCAGGGTAATGGCGCTTTTAATGGTTGATTCAACTGAACTCAAGAGTTTGGTATCAAGGTTAGAAAGAGAAATGAGGATTGAAGCTCGGGATTTTACATAATTTATGTTGCGGGGAGAGATTTTAATAGCCTGATTTATTTCATAGATAGCAGTTTCGGCGAAGAGCTTGGCGTTATCCAAATCAGAGTTGTTAAACATCTCAACAGCCAGGCCAGAGGCAGACTTTGAAATTTCTTCTAAGTAAAGGGGTTGGGTAATAGGGGTGGTTTTGACGGCCTTATAAAGAGTAATCCGGGCCTGTGAGTATTCTTTTTGGGTGTTTAAATCCTTCCCCTTACTATAAAGGTAGTCGGCATACCAATAGCGGGCTAAACAATAAAGAACAAAAGCAGTGGCACAAGAGGTCACGGCAAGAAGAATAATTTGTCTGGGGGAGAGCCTTGCACTCTTTTGTTTGGGGGTGTCTTTTTCTTGTTGGGCGAGAGTGATTGCAAAAGCGGGATAGAGAAAAGTGAGAAGCGAAATCACAACCACCGAAAATCCGAAAAAATTAGTTATCAAAATTGTTAAGTATCCCGCAAGAAGAGCTAGGTTTAGGTATTTTTGATCCTTATATTTTAGCTTCCATAAGATATAGCAGGAGAGAACAATAATAGCCAGGTAGGTGGTAAGTCCAATAATTCCTGTTGTTGCCAGATAGTTTAAGTATTCGTTGTGGGCTTTGTTATAAAGATAATCCCATTCGGAGACGAGGTTGTGTTCCTGTGGACGAAATTGAAAGTAAGAGTAAGCAAATGTTTCAACTCCTGAGCCTATAAGGGGATAGTGTTTCCAGATGTCTATTGCTCCCTTCCAAACAATCTTTCTTATTTCTCCTGATTCAGTTCCACCCGTTTCAAGAACTGTTTCATTGGTGTTGGTTGAGGAAGTAGTTGAGGGTGCCCATCCAGTTCTAATAATACCTGCCAGAGATGGGGTCCAGGGGGTACCTACAAAGAGGACGAGAATAATGAATATCAAGTTGTGGGTGAAAAGGGCACGAATATTTTTTTTGTTTTTGATGAAGGTAACTATTGCAAAGAGAAAATCAGAAACTGCAATAGCAATAAGTCCAGAACGGGATTTGGTGAAAAGGAGAGTTAGAAAGAAAACAGCTGAAAGAAAGTAGGGAACCTTTGACCAAATAAGGTTCTTAAGTTTCCCTTTCAAACTTGTTTTTGCCTCCATGACCCAAGTAAGAGGAAGAACAACCGCGAGAAGAGCGGCTAGCCAATTGGGTTGCCCTAGGGTGGAAAAAACCCTGCTTTGGACATCCTGCACCCAAAGATTTTTGTCTATCCCGAAGTGCTCGGCAATTCCATAAAGGGATACTAAAAAGGTCGAAATAATGAGGTATTTTATACATTTTAAGGTTTTTGTGGAGTCTATATTAGATACATAGGCCCAGTAGAGGAGGAGGTAGGAAATTGTAGATACGAGCCCGCCGTTGAATCGTGAATAGTAACCGAAGATGGAAGTCATCCAGTCAATGGAAAAAACTGTTGAGATAACTTGAGAGAGTAGAAACAAAACTAAAGGAATGTCTAATATTGTGCGACGAAAGATGAATTTTCTCTGGAGAATACTTTTTCCCACCCACAGGGCAGCAACAACTACAGTTATTAGATAAACGAAAACGATCTTGTTAAACTCAAAAAGTTCTGAGGTTGAGGGAAAAAAGATAATTGGCGTTAAGGAAAATAAAAAATAGAAAGATATAGCCAGGAGTTTATCAACCTTTTGCATACAGACAATTTACCAAAACTCCACCCCATTTGAAAGGAGAATTTGCTATATTGAAAACACTCTATCGGGAGGTATACTTGAGGCGATTACTTCTATGAACGTATTTGACAAATTTGCAGGGCGGATAAAACCTCCAAAAATTAACTTTAATCTTCCTGGAATTGCTTTGGGAAAGGTATTTGGGATGTTTTCACACGATGTGGGGATAGACTTGGGGACCGCAAATACTTTGGTGTGGGTAAGGGGAAAAGGAATTGTCATCAGGGAACCTTCGGTGGTTGCTAGACAAAAGAAAACCAAAGAGGTTTTAGCAATTGGTTCGTCCGCTAAGAAAATGTTGGGGAAGGCTCCACAAAATATTGAAGTGGTTAGACCCCTCAAAGACGGAGTCATTGCTGACTTTGATGCAACCGCCGCAATGCTTACGCACTATATTAAAAAGGTGCATGAATCAGGGGCGGTGATTCCAAAAATTCCTAGACCCAGAGTCGTCATCGGTATTCCATCCGGAGTTACTGAAGTCGAGCGAAGGGCTGTTGCTGATGTGGCTATTTCGTCGGGGGCAAGAGAGGCTCACCTGGTTGAAGAACCCATGGCCGCAGCCATTGGGGCCAATCTTCCGATTGATGGTCCACAAGGTACTTTTATTGTAGATATTGGCGGTGGAACAACAGAGATTGCCATAATCTCTCTTGGAGGGATTGTTTTGGGACGTTCAATCAGGGTGGCGGGGGACGAGATGAATGAGGCCGTAATGAACTACGTTAGGCTTAAGTATTCACTTCTTCTGGGAGAGTCGACGGCTGAGGAAGTAAAAATGAGTATCGGAACCTGTTTTTCTTCAAAGGAGAAGTTCTTTGTGGTAAGAGGAAGAGATTTGGAGAGCGGTTTACCTAACTCGGTCAAGCTTTCGAATCTGGAAATCCAAGAAGCCTTGGCACCGATTGTTCAGGAGATTACCACTGCGATTGTTGACACCTTAGAAGAAACCCCTCCTGAATTAGTTGCAGATATCATGGAACGGGGAATTGTTGTAGCCGGTGGTGGGGCACTACTTAGTGGGATAGATAAAGTGATTGCAGAAGCTACTAAAATGCCAGTGAGTATTGCGGAAGATCCCTTAACCTGCGTTGTCCGAGGATGTGGAAAAATTCTTGAGGACTTGGATCTTCTGAATAAAATTAGAGTAACCAGAGGACTGAAATAAAAAGGGGGCTTTCAACCTTGCCGGAAAGGTCAATTACCCCCTAGAAAAACTAGCTACACATAATCACCATATGGATCGTATCCAACCTCCCCAATCCTTTTTGTAGTAGTAGCTGCTACCACTACAAAAACTATTATTAAGGCTATTACGGGTATAGCGAGTGCAAACAGGCCCCACAGATCCTTGGTCCAGAGTGTGGCCAGTAGATCCACGACAATAATGACTATGTCTGTAGCCAATCCCAAACATCCTAAAAAAGAGTGTTTAGATAAGCCGAAAAATATTGACAAGAGAGCCACAACAATAGAGGCTACTAATAGAATTTGGATACTTAGGTTCAAAAGTACCTCCTGTGTTTTATGATTTACTAATAAGATTTTCAGTTGTTAATTTGCCGGCAGAGTATTATACAACAGACTGTTGGTAAGAATGAAAAATAGAGTATTATAAAGCCATGTTGGAAAGTTATTCTTCTAAGCATGATTCATGGCTGGGATGGTTTCTTAAGGGCCTGCTTATCTTGGGAACCTTAATCCTTTTGGGAAGACTCATAGAACTACAGGTTGTAAAAGGAAATTACTACAGGGAGTTATCCGAGGGTAATAGAATCAGAGAAGTTACTATTCAAGCACCCAGGGGAAAAGTTTTGGCAAGAGGCGGGGAAACTTTAGTTGGCAATAGGGAAGTTAAGAAAGAAGTTGTTTTCTCTCCTGAGAGTGGTTATACCAAGAAAGATGCCAATACCGCGAGTGATAGTGCAGACCTGATTATTGAGTGGAAAAGGAATTATCTTTCAGGGGAAAGCCTAGCTCATGTTGGCGGTTATGTCGGCTACGTAAATACCGAAGAAGTTGGCCGTGTCGACCCGGGGTGCACCTACAAAGGGCCTTTAAGGGCTGATTCAGTTGTCGGTCGGGGTGGTTTAGAAGAGTGGTACAACTGCCTTCTTTCTGGACGTGATGGGCAGGAATTAATTGAGGTTGATACTTCCGGGAAAAAAGTGCGCTTGTGGGGGAAAGAAGATCCCATTCCAGGACAGGATATTAAGACCAATATAGATAAGGGGCTTCAGGAAAAAGTGGCTGAGGTGATGAAAGATGTTGTAGGTGCTGTGGTGGTTACAGATACCAAAGGAGAGGTTTTGTCTCTTTTTTCCTCCCCCTCGTTTGACCCTAATATCTTTGTTGACAAGGGGAATGAGGAAAAAATAAGTGAGGTTTTAACCAGTGCCCAAACCCCTCTATATAATCGAGCCATCTCCGGGCTTTATCACCCTGGTTCTGTTTTTAAACAAGTAGTTGCTATCGCCGCTTTAGAGGAAGGAATGATAGATAAAGATTACCTTTTTAACGATACGGGACAGATTGTGATTGAAAATATGTATGGAACTTATACCTACAATAACTGGTACTTTACCCAGAACGGCGGCCAGGAGGGAGAGATCGGAGTGACACGAGCAATTACCCGCTCGACCGATACCTTCTTTTATAAGGTGGGAGAGCTTTTGGGAATTGAAAAACTTTCCTCATGGGCTAAAAAATACGGCTTAGGGAGTGTTTCTGGAATAGATCTTCCTGGAGAAGCTCCAGGTTTGGTACCGGATCCGGAGTGGAAAGAGAAAACTAAAAATGAACAGTGGTTTCTGGGGAATACTTACCACATGTCCATAGGCCAGGGAGATTTGGCGATCACCCCACTTTTGGTTAATACCATTACTTCCGTAACTGCCTCTGGAGGAAAACTTTGCACTCCAAGGTTGGTTGGCAATGGAGATTGCAAGGACTTAGGAATTAAAAAGGGAAATATTGACCTTCTGAAGGAAGGAATGGGAGGAGCATGTTCATCGGGTGGAACTGGTTATACTTTTTTTGATGCGGATCCAAAAGTAGGTTGTAAAACAGGAACTGCAGAAACAATGGAAAAGGATATTACTCACGCTTGGTTTACCTTTTTTGCGCCGCTTGATGATCCAGAGATAGTAGTCACAGTTTTTGTGGAAAAAGGAGGAGAGGGTTCCAAAGTTGCCGGTCCAATTGCCCGCCAAATATATAACTTTTGGTTTAAAAAATAACTTTCTGCCATGACTAGTGAGCAATATCTTGTTCTGGTATCTTCATTTATTCCTTTTGGTCCCCAAAGGCTTGGGCTACTTTTGAAATACTTTGCGTCTCCGAAGAAAGTTTGGGAGGCTTCTACCTGTGAACTTCTTAACACCGGTTTGAAAGGAAAAATGGTTGAGGATTTTGATGCCTATCGTAAAAGGGTTGATGCCACAGAATATTTTCAGAGGTTGAAAAAGTTGAGGGTTTCTTATGTTACCAAATTTTCCAAAAGTTACCCTGCCAATCTGCGAGGGTTAGATGATGCCCCTTACACCTTATATGTTAAGGGGAAGTTACTGAAGAAAGATATTAGGGCAGTTGCTGTAGTGGGCACAAGAAGAATTACTGACTATGGAAGGGAAGTTGCCGAAATATTCTCTAGCGGCTTGGCTAAAAACGGGGTGACAGTGGTTTCGGGGCTCGCCAGGGGAGTTGATACTGTGGCTCATAAAACTGCTTTAAGGGCGGGTGGTCGAACGATTGCTGTTCTTGGTAGCGGCTTAGACTACGTTTATCCTCCTGAAAATGTCGGCTTGGTCAGTGACATTATTAGATCCGGGGGCGCTGTCGTTTCTGAGTTTCCTTTGGGCTACCCCGTAAGCGGGGTAAATTTCATTACTCGTAACCGGATTATTTCAGGTCTTTCAAAAGCTGTTTTGGTGGTTGAGGGAGAAGTCAAAAGCGGAACTTTAATTACCGCTTCCCACGCAGCTAACCAGGGAAAAGATGTTTTTGCTGTTTGTGGTCAGATTACCTCTCCCATGTCTGGAGCCCCACACTTTCTTATTAAGAATGGTGCCAAAATTGCCTTCGAGGTAGATGATATTCTGCCTTCACTTGACGAAGTTGCTAGAATATCTGACCGGAGAAAGTGAGCAAGAGTTACTATCATCAAAGTTAAAAGTGTGTTTTAATGTTGTGAAGAAAGAATAAGAATATGAATTTAATTATTGTTGAGTCACCAACCAAAGCGCGAACTCTATCTAAGTTTTTGGGTAAAGAGTTTTCGGTCCTAGCCACCATGGGTCACATTAAGGATCTTCCCAAGAGCAAACTGGGGGTAGAGGTTGAAAAAAAATTCGTTCCTTCATATGTTGAAATAAAAAAGAAGGGCGATATTGTGGCGGACATCAGAAAAGAAGCCAAGCTTGCAGGTGGGGTATACATCGCAACCGACCCTGACCGTGAAGGAGAAGCGATTGCTTCCCATGTTGAAGAGGTTTTGGCTGATGATCACCTCAAAAAAAGTGTAGAGGTTGCCAGAATCACTTTTCATGAAATAACTAAGGAAGCAGTTGAAGAAGCCATTGCTCACCCAAGAAAAGTGGATGGTAATTTGGTAAGTGCCCAAGTTGCCCGAAGAATTTTAGATAGGCTAGTCGGGTATAAACTTTCACCTCTTCTCTGGAAGAAGGTTCGTCGAGGGCTCTCCGCCGGAAGGGTACAAACAGTCGCAGTTCGTTTAATTGTTGAGAAGGAAAGAGAGATTGAGGCTTTTAAGACGGTAGAATATTGGGATATTAACTGTCTGGTTAAAGGCAAAGAAGGTAAAGCAAAAAATAGTCCCTTTTTAGTTTACTTAACTAAGATTGACGAGAAGAAAGCCGAAGTGGGGAATGAGCAGCAATCCAAGGAGGTTGTGGCGCATCTTGAAAAGGCAGACTACCAAGTGGCTGAAGTTAATAAAAAGGAAGTAATCAAATCTCCATCGGCGCCTTTTACAACCTCAACTCTTACTCAAGCAGCTGCAAGAATATATTTCTGGTCCTCCAAAAAAACCATGAATATTGCCCAACGTCTTTATGAAGAGGGGTTGATTACTTACCACCGAACTGACTCCACCAATATTGCTAATTCCGCATTGGATAAGGCAAGAGGATACATCAAAGAAAAATATGGAGATAAGTATCTCCCAGACCGTGCAAGGGTGTTTAAGACCAAGTCTAAATTGGCACAAGAGGCCCATGAGGCAATACGACCCACCAATGTTGCCTCCAGTTTCATAATTTCTAATCACAAGTATGAAACTGAAGCCAAGATTTTATACGACCTTATTTGGAAACGCTTTTTATCGTCTCAAATGACCGAAAGCACATATGACGAAACAAAAGTAGTGGTTGAGGCAAAACATGATTCTAAATCATTTACTCTTGTGGCCACAGGATTGGTGATGAAGTTTGATGGTTGGAGGATTCTTTTCAATAAAAAAGAATCAGAAGAAGCAGTTCTTCCTGAAGTTGAAAAGGGAGATACTCTGGATCTTGAGAAGGTAAATTCCGAGCAGAAATTTACTCAACCCCCTGCGCGCTTCACTGAGGCCTCCCTTATTAAGACTCTAGAGAAACTGGGTATCGGTAGACCTTCAACCTATGCCCCAATTATTTCTACAATTCAAATGAGAAATTACGTTGAGAAAAAGGAAGGTAAGTTTTCCCCGACAACAGTAGGAGTTGCGGTTAATGATTTTTTGCTCCCTAATTTCCCTGGAATTTTTGAATATGGTTTTACCGCCGACATGGAAGGAAAATTCGATGAGATTGCCGATGGAAAAATAAAAAGAGAAATTGTTCTAGAAAAGTTTTGGAATCCTTTTGAGAAAAAACTGGTTGACGTGGAGAAAAACTCCAAGAGGGTAAAAATTGAAGTTGAGAAGCTGGGAAAGAAATGCCCTGATTGTAAAGAGGGGGAATTGGTAATAAGACTTGGGCGTTTTGGAAAGTTTATTTCCTGTTCCCGTTTTCCAGACTGCAAACATACCGAAAAGTACGTGGAAAAAATAAATATGAAGTGCCCTGACTGTAAAGAAGGTGACGTGATAGTAAAAAAATCAGGTAAGGGGAGACGCTTTTTTGGTTGTTCCCGTTACCCCGATTGTAAATGGGCTTCATGGAAAAAACCCCAGAAGGAGGGAGAAGAAAATAAAAAACCCGACGCATAGTTTTTAAGCTAATTGTCGGGTTAACCGCGTTTTGACTAAACTGCAATTGGTGCCGGAATCGGTGGATGGGAAAGGTAATTTACAAGGCTAAAATCTTCGTATTTGTAGTCAAAGATCGACTTGACGTCTGGATTAAGTACTATTTTTGGTAGACGGAATGGCGCTCTGGTTAGCTGCTGCTTTACCTGATCAACATGATTAGTGTAAATGTCGTTATAGCCGATCGTATGGATAAACTCTCCCGGTTCATATCCTGTCTGATAGCAAAACATTAAAAGGAGAAGTGCATAGGAGCTAACATTAAAAGGAACTCCCAGGAACATGTCTGCTGATCTTTGGTACATTCCAAGCGAGAGCTTTTTATTTGTTACACTAAACTGAAAGAGTACATGACAGGGCGGAAGAGCCATCTTATCCAGTTCGTCAACTTTCCAAGCATTGACCAATATGCGGCGATCGTATGGGTTTTTCTTAATTGTTTCAAGGGCTTTTGAGATTTGATCATAGGTTTTCCCATCTGCTCCTCTCCAGGTTCTCCATTGAGCTCCATAAACAGGTCCGAGATCTCCGGTTTCTTCATCGGCCCATTCGTCCCAGATCGTTACGCCTTTTTCATTTAGCCATTTGTTATTTGTTTCTCCCTTAAGCATCCATAAAAGTTCATAGATAATGGATTTTAGGTGCATTTTTTTGGTAGTAAGAATTGGAAATCCCTCAGATAAGTCGTATCTTGTCTGGGTTTGAAAGTAGGAATAAACTCCAACTCCTGTTCTATCCATTTTGTAAACACCATGGTCCAGAACATGCTGCAAAAGGTCTAAATATTGTTTCATTGAATTGACCTCTCTTTCTATTAAAATTGTATTGTTAAACTGCGCGGTTGATGAAGAGATTAGACTAATTTATTGATTGGGTCAAATACCAAAAAACATCCTGTAGAAAAAATAAATAAACGTGTATACAATGGCGCAGACAATGACACCTGAAAACGCCGAAAGGTCAGAAATACTTCAAGTAAGACACCTTCGTATAGGCATCATGGGGGCTACTGGATCCGGGAAAACTACTTATGCAAATATCCTTAGGGACCGCTGCGGCTTTTGTGTTCCGGAAGAGAATTTTCCTGAAAATCCTTACTTAGAGGGTTTTTATAGAGACCCTGTGAAATATTGTTTTGACTCTGAAAAGTTTTTCTTGGAAGCCAAAGTTGAACAACTAGCTAAGGTGGAAGATTCATTAGTGGGGGTTGTCGATCCTGATATAGAAATGGACGGGATATTTGCTAGGACCCAGAGGCAAATGGGGTGGATGAGTTACAACCAATATTGTGCATATAGCGAATTATATGTAGAGGCCAAAAAGAAAGTTAAGCGACCAGATATTTATTTTGCAGTCATTGCCCCCCCGGACGTTGTAAAGGAAAGAATAAAAATAAGAGGTAGGGAATTTGAAAAGTGGCTGTTTGAGGATGCTGAACGTCTTCGCTATATAGACCTTCTTTGTAAAAATACCGAGGAGTGGATGTGGAAGAAAATGAGAGAACCGGGTTTTCCTCCGGTCGAGCGAATTAGGAGCGGCTCATATTATTTTGCCCAAGGCGAGGAGGAAGAGTGCGGATTAGTGGAGGATACTCTTAATGTCATCCATTACAATTTTCTCGACCAAAGAAGCTACAAAACCAGAATTCCAGGAACAGTAATAATCCCCGGTGTAAAAAGAGAACGGGGACAAGAAGTCCTTGTTAATTATGTAGTTAGAAATGGGGAAATTGTGGGAGAGAAAGCTGATCTAGAAACAAGAACTTAATAAATGACGATCGAAAGAGGGAAATTAATAGTATTTGAGGGAGTTGGTGGTTCTGGGAAAAGTACGCAAATTAGACGAGCCAAAAAATATCTATGCGACGAAAAAGGGATTGATGTGTTAAGGACCAGAGAGCCAGGTGGGGTTAAAGGAGCGGAAATAATCAGAAAATTAATTTTCGATTTAAAAGAAGCAAAAATAGTAAACGCGGATCATCAAATGGCTCTTTTTTTTGCTTCCAGAAAAATTTGGCTAGAAAGTAAAGTTAAACCTACACTGGGGAGAGGTGGGTGGGTTTTAACTGACAGGTGTGATACTTCGACAAACGCCTATCAGGGGTATGGAGAGGGAGGAGATTTGGCAACAATTGCACAATTTTCTAGCTTTATCATGGGGACATGCCGTCCGGATGCAGTTCTTTTGATAGACATATCCATAGAGACATTTATGAAAAGAAGGGGAGGAAACCCTGACGGGGATCCCTTTGATAAGATGGGCCCTGATTACTGTCTGAGGGTAATCGAGGGGTATAGAAAAATGGCGAAGGATAGGTGGATGGATATGAACTGGTATTTAATTGATGGGGAAGGTTCGATTTCTGAAGTTTGGGGTGAGGTTAGAAACGTTCTAGATTTTTTGGCAACTAAGAAATAGTCTTCTTTCTGGTATATAATTTCCCATATGACAAAATTGTTTGAAGGTAAAAGGCTGGCCGAAGAGATGCTGGATGACCTAAAAAGTCAGGCCCATGATTTTGAATCTAAATACAATAGAAAGCTTACTCTGGCAGCTGTGCAAATTGGTGACTTAGTCGAAAACACGAAATATCTTTCTCTTAAGACTAAAATTTTTTCTCAAGCAGGGGCGGAGGTAAAGCTCTTTCAGTATGGAAGTGGAAAAGCGGTGGAGGAATACATTTCCGAAATTGAAAAACTAAACAACGACCCCACTCTTGATGGAATCATGATCCAGCTTCCACTTGGGTCCAACTTATGCGATGCGGATAGGGAAAAAATTATATCGACTATTGATTCTTCTAAAGACGTTGATGGGATGAAAGAAGGTAGTGATTTTACAGCCCCGGTGGTGTTGGCAGTTTTAAGAGCTTTAAAGGAGGCGGGTAACTATTTTAAGTTGTCCTCTAAGCCTCTTAGTGTTTTGGTTCTTGGATCGCATGGTTTTGTTGGAGGGAAGATAATGAACATTCTTGCTGATAGAGAAAGGGTTACTGAGCTAACTGGTCTGGACAACTACGAGCTTACAGGGATTGATATCGAGAGTATTGATAGGCTTAAGGATGAAGTTAAAAGTGCTGACATTGTTATCACAACAACTGGCATAAGTGGATTAATCTTGGCAGATTGGGTGAAGGATGGTTTTGTGGGAATTGATGTTGGGGCCCCTGACGCTGAGTTTGCAGAAGGGTGTGGTGAGAAAGCTAGTTTCATGACCCCGGTCCCGGGAGGGGTAGGGCCACTAACTGTTTCTTACCTTTTGGAAAACTTGTTAAAAGCAGGGAACACGGTTGATCGTTGAAAGTTGTATATTTTTTGTTACAATAACACTACGCACATCGGCCACGCCTTCTGGAACTTCCGGCTGATGGTGGAATAAGAAGGCAAAACATATTTTTTATGACTGTAAATATTTCACTCGAAAAATTGATGGATACAGGTGCTCATTATGGGCATCAGACTAGACGTTGGAACCCCAAGATGGAGGAGTATCTTTATACCTCTGAAAACGGGGTGCATATCTTTGATTTGGTTAAAACCAAGGAAGCACTTGAGGAAGCTTTGGATTTTTTAGAAAAAGCTTCCAAAGAGGGTAAAAAGATTGTTTTTGTAGGGACCAAAAAACAGGCCAAAGAAGCTGCTACAGCTTGCGCTAAAGAAGCAGGTTGTTTTTATGTTAATGAACGTTGGCTGGGAGGAACGTTGACCAATTTCGAACAGATTAAAAAGTCTCTTAAGAAACTTGATGACCTCCGGGAAGATAAAAAAACCGGGGCTTTGAATAAATTTACCAAGAAAGAAAGACTGCTTATCGATAGAGAAATTGAAAGGCTAGAACGTTTCTTCGGAGGACTCCAGGGACTAGATAAGGCTCCTGAGGTTTTAATCATTGTTGATGTAAAGAAAGAAAAAGGAGCTTGTTTGGAAGCAAAGGGAAAAGAAACTCAGGTAATTGGTATTGTTGATAGCAATTCCGATCCCGACTTGGTAGATTTTCCTATCCCTATGAACGACGATGCTACTCACGCTTTGGAATATGTCTTAGAGCTGATGAAAGAAGCGATTATTAAAGGAGCTTCTTCCGTCAAGAAAGACAAAGTTGAGGGAAAGAAGGTATAGAATAGAAGGGTAGATATGGCAATTTCACTTGATCTAATTAGAAAACTTAAAGAAGAAACAGGTGCTCCAGTGATGAGAGTCAAGAAGGTCCTGGAAGAGTTGGATGGGGATGAGAAAAAAGCTGAAAAGATTTTAAGGGAAGAGGGTTTTGAAAAAGCCGCAAAAAGAGAGGGTCGAGAAACTTCACAGGGTTTAGTTAAAGCCTACACTCATCATTCCGGGAGAATTGTTGCTGTGGTTGAGGTTATGTGTGAGACAGACTTTGTTGCCAAAAATGAGCTCTTTGTTGACCTGGCCAACAACTTAGCTATGCAGGTTGCCTCCATGAACCCCAAAGATGTTAAAGAACTGGAAGCCCAAGATTTTATTAAAGACCCTAGTAAAAAAGTAGGAGATTTAGTAAAAGAAGTTATTGCAAAAACTGGAGAAAATGTAAAGATAGGGAGAATCTGCCGCATGGAATTGGGAGAGTAGAAATACTTAATGACACCAGAGCCAGATAATACGGTTATACCCGGGAACTGTGAGGCAAGGACTTCTTTTCTCCTCCGACAGGGGGATGTTTATAAACTAATCACCCCACCTTCTGAGGATGGTAATAGTAATTCAATTTCTAAGTTTTGTCCCGTAGTTGATGGTTCGGTAAAACTTTGTCCTCGTATAGTACATGGGTACATATTTGGAGTGAACTGCAACCCCACAAGTTGTGATAAACTTAAAAAGAAATAATGGATGAAGATCAAATAAAAGAGAAGATGCAACAAGTAGTGACTCTTGTACAGGGAGATATTTCTTCAATAAGAACAGGTAGAGCTAACCCTTCAATAGTATCTGACTTGATGGTTGCGGTCTACGGTGGCCAACAAAGACTTAAGATTCAGGAGGTAGCAACCATTACCGCTTCGGATGCGCAAACAATTGTCATCGACCCTTGGGACAAATCAATCATAGGAGAGATTAGACAGGGGATTTTATCTGCTAACGTGGGGATAAACCCTTCCTTGGATGGCGAGGTTATAAGAATTTCGGTTCCCCCCTTAACAACTGAAGACAGGGAACGTTACGTTAAACTCCTTTCGACTAAGCTGGAAAGCGGGCGGGTGATGATTCGTCAGGTTAGGGGGGATGGAATGAAGGATATTAAAAAAGCTTTTGAGGATAAAATGATCTCCGAGGATGAAAAATTTTCTCAAGAAAAACATCTCCAGGAAGTTACAGATGAGTATGTCGATAAGATAGATACCTTGGGTGAAAAAAAGAAAGAAGAACTTCTAACAATCTAACTCTTCTAAGTTAATCTTGTCCACGGCCCTCAAGTTAGATATACTCTACAGGTAATGATCTCTTCTATTTTTGTCTTTATTGTTGTCCTTTCTGTCCTTATTTTAGTTCACGAGCTGGGGCATTTTTTAACAGCCCGCTGGATGGGGATATGGGTAGAAGAGTTTGGTATTGGACTTCCTCCAAGAATCTTCGGCAAGAAAATTGGTTCCACGATATATTCTATCAACCTGCTTCCTTTTGGAGGGTTTTGCAGAATGCACGGAGAGGATTCAGAAGATAACTTAACCAATGCAAAAAAATCATTTCTTAGAAAAAGCAAGAAAGCTAGGGTTTTGGTAACTATCGCTGGAGTAGCTATGAACCTGGTCTTGGCTTTGGTTGCTTTTTCAATAGTGTATACCTTCTCTGGTATTCCAAGACCCAGCGGTAAGGTCACTATTCTTGACGTGGTTGCTTCCTCTCCCGCACAAGAGGCCGGACTTATAGCTGGGGACGTAGTTAAGAAGGTTGAAGGGAAGGACATTGCCACTAGTGATGAGTTTGTTCTTCTCTTAGAAGAAAAGAAAGGCACTAAAGTTGCTTTGGAAGTAGAAAGAACTGAGGCTGATAACGTCCAAACGAAAAAAATGAAGGTAGTCCCAAGAGAGAATCCTCCTGAAAACGAAGGGCCCTTGGGAGTGGTAGTCTCATCAACCGAAATTTACTTCCCTCCGATTTGGCAGAGGCCTTTTTATGGGGTTTACTACGGCTCTCAGGATGCCTTTTTTTGGGGTAAAACAATTGTCGGGGGTTTGGGAACCATGCTGGCAGGAATATTAAAAGGTAATATGCCCAAAGATGTTTCTGGGCCGGTTGGAATTTTTGCTATTACAACAGAGGCTTATAAAGTGGGCTTCCTCTCACTTCTTAATTTTGTCGGGATTCTTTCTTTGAACTTGGCTATCCTTAATATTGTTCCTTTCCCCGCCCTTGATGGGGGAAGACTTTTCTTTATTGGAGTTGAAGCCATCTTCGGACGCAAAATCCTACCCAAGGTCGAGGCGGCAGTGAATGCGGTTGGAATGGTAGTTCTTGTTCTGCTATTATTGGCCATTACGACTTATGACATCAAAAGACTTATTGCTGCCGGGAGCATAGATGGATTTTTGCAATCTTTTTACAAATAGTCATGTTACAATCACAACTTTTTCCCAAAACTAGAAAAGAAGCTCCTAAAGATGCGGAGAGTGTCAACCACAAACTTCTTGTGCGTGCGGGTTTTATTGATCAGTTAATGGCCGGTTCTTGGACCCTGCTTCCTCTGGGATGGAGAGTGGTTGTTAAAATTAATCAGATTATCCGTGAAGAGATGAATGCCATTGGGGGGCAAGAAATGCTTATGCCTCTTCTTCATCCGAGTTCTGTTTGGAAAGAAACTGGGAGGTGGGAGAAAGCCAAAGAGATAATGTACCAATTTGAAATGAATGGAAAAGAGTACGGCCTGGCTTTTACTCATGAAGAGATTGTTCTTGATCTCCTGAGAAAAAACATCAAAAGTTATTCAGATCTCCCTGTGGCGGTTTATCATTTTTCAACCAAGTTTAGGGATGAAGCCAGGCCAAAAAGTGGGATTTTAAGAGGAAGGGAGTTTATGATGAAGGATCTTTACTCAGCCCATGTTTCGGAGGAGGACCTGATGAATTATTACGATAAAGTAAAAGGAGCTTACGTGAAGATTTTCGATAGGCTTGGGTTTAACTATAAAGTTACTGAGGCTTCTGGCGGAGTTTTCACCGATAAACATACCCATGAATTTCAAGTTCTTTGTCCCAATGGAGAAGATTTTATTTATTACTGCGATAAGTGTGACTGGAGTTATAACAAGGAAATTTTTGAAGGTAAAGCGGGGGATACATGTCCATCTTGCGGCAAGGGAAAAGTGGTGGAGACAAAGGCAATAGAAGTGGGGAATATTTTTCCTTTAGGAACCTGGTTGTCGGAAAGAATGAAAATGTATTACACCGACAAGGAGGGTAAAAAAAGAATTGTCTGGTTTGGAAGTTATGGAATAGGCCCGACCAGAGTCATGGGAACTATTGCCGAGGTATCTCATGACGAGCACGGGCTTATTTGGCCCTCCCAGGTTGCACCTTTTAATGTTCATTTGATAGAACTTCCAGGTTCTAAAAACACGAAAGAGATTTACAAACATCTGATAGATGAGGGTGTGGATGTTCTTTGGGATGACAGAAATGTCGGTACAGGTGAAAAATTTGCTGACTGCGACCTCATTGGTATCCCTGTAAGACTGGTGGTTTCTGAAAAGACGGGTGACAAAATTGAATGGAAGGAGCGCACTTCTAACCAGACGACCCTTTTAACCATCGAGGAGGTTCTGCAAAAACTTAAAGCCTGACTTCAGCAATTTTGGGTATAAGAAAAGTGGTAATGGCTAAAAAGAAAAAAATTGTAGTAATTGGAGGAGGGACGGGAACATATACAGTACTTCTGGGTCTTAGAAAATACCCAATCGACCTTTCAGTTATTGTGACCATGATGGATTCGGGTGGATCAAACCGTGTCCTTCGGGACGAGTTCGGACTTCTTCCCACTTCCGATTTGAGACAATGTATCGTTGCCCTTTCTTCTGAGGATAGTGACCAGACCTTAAGAAAACTCTTTACCTACCGTTATTCCAAAGGGATAGGAATAGAGGGAATGACATTCGGGAATCTCTTTATGGCCGCCTTAACGGATATCTATGGGGGGGATCAAAAAAAAGCTATTGAAGAAACATGCGAGATTTTGGGAGTAAAAGGCAAAATCTTTCCGGTCACGCTGGAGAATACTAATTTGGTTGCTAGGTATGAAAACGGCCAGCAAGTTTTGGGGGAACACATGATTGACGAACCAACTAAGCAGTTGACGGGTAAGAAAATCTCATCCCTGTCAGTATTTCCTCCGGCTAAAGCCAGTAGTGCTGCCATAACAGCTATTAAGGAGGCTGATCTGATTATTTTAGGTCCGGGGGATCTCTATACCAGCGTGATTTCTAACTTAGTGGTTGATGGGGTAGCCAAGGCTGTGGCAAATGCCAGGGCTAAACGGGTATTTATCCTAAACCTAATGACCAGGATTGGCCAGACGGAGAGTTATAAGGCCTCGGACCATATTAAGGAACTAACTCGCTATCTTACGAAACCATGTATTGATTATTGCTTGGTAAATAGTGATACTAATTTTCCAAAAGAGGCTCTTAATTGGTACAAAAAAGTGAGTACCTATCCAGTTGAGGACGACTTAGGGGAGAGTGGAAAGATGAGAGTAGTAAGAACACCGTTATTTGATAAAACGATATACAAAAAGATTAAGGGAGATAAGTTAATAAGAAGCCTTATCAGACACGATTCCGTAAAGGTTGCTGAGGCTGTAATGAAACTTCTTTAAGTTCCAAAACTCCTCTTGTAGTTGGTAAACCTTGTTCTTATACTAAGACTACCTTATGGATGATTGTATTTTTTGTAAGATTGCTAAAAAGGAAGCCCCGGCAGAGATTGTTAAAGAGACTGACAATTTAGTTGTCTTTAAAGAGCTTCACCCCAAAGCCCCAATACATCTTTTAATTGTACCTAAGAAACATTTGTTGGATATTACCCAATGTGATGGTGCTTTATGGACTGAGATTAAAAAAGTTGCTCTTGAAGTATCCAGCGAGAAGTCTCCTAAGGCGTTCAGGCTGGTAGTTAATGCAGGCGATGCTACGATGGTTAAACATATGCATGTTCATTTCCTGGGAGAAGTGGGGGTGGAAAGAGAAGTATGATAGCAGATACTATTACACACAAAATTGGTGAAGCGATGAAGGCCCATGATGAGACCAGGCTTTCAACTCTAAGAATGCTCTCATCGGCATTAAATTATGAGTTTATAGCCAAACAACACAAACTTTCAGAGGAAGAGGAAATTGTGGTTGTAAAGCGAGAAGCCAAAAAGAGAAAAGATGCCATAGAGATCTATCAGCAGGCTAAAGCGCTGGATAGGGCGGAGCAAGAAGCCAAAGAGTTGGAGATCTTAAAGGAATTTATGCCAACAGAGATGGGTGAGGAAGAAATAGCCAAATTGGTAGATGAGGCGATTTCCCAATCGGGTGCTTCGCAAATTTCTGATATGGGTCGGGTAATTGGCATGGTGGTAGGCAAATCTGGTGGAAGAGCCGACGGAAGTTTGGTTGCTAAGCTAGTTAAAGAAAAGCTGTCTTCGAAATAAGACCTATGACTAAAGTCCGAGTTTATAAATCATCAAATTATCCTGTGGGAGCAGTTTCCCTCAAAAGAAAAGTCGGGGCTTTTTTGAAAGAAAAAGGCCTATCTTCACCTTGTGAGGTGTCTATTGCAATTGTTGGTGAGGAAAGAATGCTCAGGCTGGGTAGGAAATATTTAAAGGGGGACAAAAGTGTGCATAATGTTCTTTCGTTTACCGAAAACGAAGTGATGCAGAAGTTTATTTATCCTCCTGAAGGACCCACCCAGTTGGGTGAAGTAGTTGTCTGTTACCCTAAAGCTTTTCAGGAAGCCAAGTATGAGAATAAACGGATAGATGAGAAGGTATGGGAGTTGGTAGAACACGGCCTGATGCACCTTTTGGGTTACCACCACAAGTAAAAAGCGTTAAGCTTACAATTGGATTATTGAATAATTCGTTTATTGTGTTATTAATTTAAGTACTATGACTCTCTACTTAAAGTATCGTCCTCAAACCCTTTCAGAGCTGGATCTTGTGGGAGTCCGTGAATCACTAAGTAGTATTTTTAAGTCTAAAAATATTCCTCACGCTTTCTTGTTTGCAGGTCCTAAAGGAACAGGAAAGACTTCAGCGGCCAGGATTGTGGCCAAAATTCTAAACTGTGAAGAGAATTCTAAAGCCTTCGCCGAACCCTGTAATAAATGCCAGCAGTGTCTATCAATTACCAAGGGAAATAATATTGATGTTGTAGAACTGGATGCCGCAAGTCACCGCGGGATTGACGATATTCGAGCTCTAAGGGATGCAGTTAAACTGTCTCCCGCTAGTGCGAGGAAAAAGGTTTATATTATTGATGAGGCTCATATGTTAACTACTGAAGCCTTCAATGCCTTTTTGAAAACACTAGAGGAGCCCCCAGACCATGTAGTGTTTATTCTAGCGACCACTAACCCTGAAAAAATTATTGATACCATTAAATCTCGTACCACCTTAATTACTTTTGCTAAGGCGAAAGAGGAGGAGATCATCTCTTCCCTGGAGAAGAAAGTAAAGTCAGAAAAAGTGCATTATGACAAAAAGGCCTTAGGCCTTATCGCTAAGGGTTCAGATGGATCTTTCAGGGACGGAGCGAAAATTCTAGAACAACTCATTGCTGAAAACATTCCGCTTTCGTCTGACGAAGTAGAGAAGTATTTCTCAACCAGTGGAGTGCTGGGGATTGATGAATTTGTAGCAGAACTTAAAAATAAAAATGAGACTTGGCTACTTAATACTATCGAAAATGCTTCAGGAAAGGGTCAGTCATTTACTGTCCTAATTGAGAATCTATTGGACAAGCTACACAAAGAAATGCTTGTCAGTGTTGGTGTAGTTGAAGGAAAAACAATCTTCGAAAATAGGGACGATTTAGTGGTTCTTATAAAACTGCTGATGGATGCATATGGAGGAACAAAAGTTTCTTTTTTAGAACAAATTCCTCTAGAGCTGGCAGTGATTAAGTGGTGTTCGGATAATGAAAAAGGGGAGGAAGAGCCAGAAAAAAAACTTACCGAAAAAGAAGCTGTTAAAGAAGAAGTAAGGGAAAAGGTTACTGAAGAGGTATTAAGTGAGCCGGAGGATGTCTTAAAAAAAGATGATTTCCTGCCCAATATTGCTGAAGTTGTAGGTGGTGTAGTCACAGATGACATCTGGCAAAGGATTCTTGCAGAAACAAGAGTAGCTAACGCTTCGATTGAGGCCCTTCTCAGGGCGGCCAAACCGATTGGTTTCAAAGACAACAAACTGGTATTGGGCGTTTATTATAAGTTTCATAAAGAACGTCTCGAAGAGATTAAACAGCGGCAAATCCTAGAGAGAATTGCTGGGGCAATCTTAAATTGCAATCTTAGAATAAGTTGTATTCTAACCGAACCACCAAAAAAAGAAGTTGTCAAAAGTGAAGAAGTGGTTTTGATTGAGCCCGGTTCGGTATTGCCTGAATCTGGTTTAACCCCATCTTCTTCTGATCCTCTTTTGACTAAAGAAAAAGAGGAGGATATAATCGAAGTTGCTAAAAAGATATTTAGCTAAATTATGTTTGATAAATTTAAACAACTAGGAGATCTAAACAAAATGCGTCAACAGGCAAAGGTCCTGCAAGAGGAGCTGTCTAAGATTAAAGAGAGCTATTCTAAGGGGCCATATAAAGTTGTGGTTACAGGGGAACAAAAAGTTGACTATATCGAGATTGATGGCGAGGAGCAAAAAGAACTAGTAAGAGTAATCAACGATGCCATGAAGAATGTTCAGAAGAAGTCTGCAAAAAAAATGATGGAAATGGGTGGTGGCCTCTCGGGACTCCTGGGTGGGATGAAGTAAATTATCTTCAGCTCTTTTTAATGTCAGCATTTTAACCTAAAATGTTTTTGTGGCACTAAAATCGCAAAAATCTAAAATTCTTCTTGTTGTTCTTGTACTGTTGGCGGTCCCGGTACTGGTTTACCTAGTTTTGAGGCCGACTGGTTTTTTGGGAAGGGCCTTTGGCACTCCGGCCAATCTTTTAGTTGACGCGGGATCCTCTTTTGATGTTGGCGGACAGACATGGCAGAACCTAGCTCAAGGGGGAGAAGAGAATGCCAGGATGCTTGATTGCTGTACGACCCAGATAAAGGCATTGGGTCCTAAGTATATTAGAATTGACCACGTCTTCGATTACTACAACACCGTGACCCGAGGAGGGGATGGCAAGCTAGCTTTCAACTGGGCTGGGTTGGATCTAACTATTGGGGACATCACTGCCTCTGGGGCAAAACCTTTCATTAGTCTTTCCTATATGCCTTCAGTTATCTCACGAGGCGATATTAATGATTTGCCGAAAGATTGGGCAGAATGGGAACTAGCTGTCCAGAAATTAGTTGAGCATGTTAGTGGGTCAGGAGGGCTTGGTCTGGACAGTGTTTACTATGAAGTTTGGAATGAACCTGACCTTTTTGGGAAGTACAAAACATTTGGTGACAAAAGCTATGTGGAACTTTATTCACACAGCGTAATCGGTGCCTCTCGTGCAGGTGGGGCTAAGGCTTATAAAATCGGAGGGCCTGCCACCACGGGTCTTTATGAAAATTGGGTAAAAGATCTTTTGGAAGTAGCTGCCAGAAGTGGGATGAGAGTGGATTTTATTTCTTGGCACCGCTATTCAAAGGCCCTGGCTGATTTTGAAGAAGATTGGCTGAAGGTTTCAAAGGTGATTAATAACTATACTCAGTATAAAAAGATGGAACTGATCATTTCTGAGTATGGCCCAAATAGTGAGAACGACAAAGCTTATGATGGATATTTCGCAGCCATTCATACCATTGCCGTTTCGACTCTCCTCGAAGGAAAGGTAAACAAAATATTTAACTTTGAAATTGTAGATGGTCCGGGACCAGAAAAAATGTGGGGTAGGTGGGGACTTTTAACCCATGACAAGTGGGGTCCGCCCGAGCCAAAACCGCGCTATAGTGCCATACAGTTTCTTAACCGTATGTCAGGTAACAAGGTCAATGTTGCCGGGGAGGGTTCATGGGTTAAAGCTATGGCCAAAGAAAAAGACGGGGTGATTAAAGTTTTAATCGTTAATTACGATTCTTCGGGAAACCATACAGAATCTGTTCCTATAAAATTTGTTAATTTACCATTTAGTCGATTTACCTATACTAGGACTGATTATTCTGGAGCTAGGAATTCAATTGAGGTAGATACCCAAGCTTCCAATACCTGGGAAACTGCGGAATTTTTTGCAGCGAACACTGCAACCATCATTGAAATATCCCCGCTATAAGTTAAAATGACTGGTTATGAAAATTGCCAAACCGATTACTTCTCTAATTGAATCGTTTGAAAAGCTTCCGGGAATAGGGCCAAAAAGCGCCCAGAGATTGGCTTTTTATTTGTTACATGTTCCCCAGAATCAGTTGGATGAATTTGCTGGGAATCTTTCCAATCTCAAAAAATCTACAGTTCTTTGCTCTGTCTGCAAGAATGTTGCCGAGAGTGACCCTTGTCCCATCTGCACGGAAAAATCTAGGGATGACTCGGTTGTTTTGGTGGTGGAAAGCCCGTTGGACCTGATTGCTTTTGAAAAAACAGGAAAATACAAAGGACAATATCATGTTCTGCACGGAAAAATCTCTCCCTTGGAAAACATTGGACCTGATGAGATATTTATTGACGATTTAATTAAAAGAGTGGCCAACCATGGTTCGAAGATTAAGGAAGTAATTATTGCCACCAACCCAACTATGGAAGGGGAAGCAACGGCTATGTATTTGGGTAAGAAATTAAGGTCTGAGAATGCTGCGATTATTGTTACCAGATTAGGAATGGGGATTCCAACCGGGGCTGACTTAGAATATGCTGATGAGGTTACCCTGACCCAAGCAATTGCTGGAAGAAGAGAGATATAAATTTAGAAGAACATGGGAAATCCTGTCCAAGATAGTGCTAGATCGGCCAAAGCTTTGGCTATTGATGCTGCTAAAAAAGCCGCACGTGAGCCCCTAGAAATTTTAAGACAAGGATTAGATCAGGTGGCTCCTCTTCCTGAAACTCCAAAACCAAAGGACTCTCCAACTTCAAACAAGCATATTCCACCTGCCCAAAAGGGTGAAGTGCCAAAGGAGGAGGACGTAAAAAAAGCAGACCTGGAAAATATCAGAAGGCTCGAAGGAGAAATTAGTCAAATTAGAGGTGAAAATATCTATAAAGATTTATCTCAAAGAATAGCTTCAGGGGAGGAGATATCACTCAGTGATATTACCGAGTTGACCCCTGAACAAAAACAAGTTCTTATGGCACAGATGGAAGCTGTTAAACAAAGAAGACTGATGGAGTCTCAACAGGGAGCTATTCCGCAAGCCTCGTCTAAGCCTTCAAGGAGATTCGGGGGTAAGCAGGCAGCCGAGAAACAAACGACAAGAGTAGAAAGTCCGGTGCCTCCTTCGGGATAAATTTGAATTTCCGAACTTAGAGAATATAATACCAACTATGGATAAGGAAGGTGGAAGAATTCTTACTGCGGGTCTTCTTAATGGTTTTGCGGGAAAGACTGAGCTAAACGAAATTGTTCAGGATGGTTTTTCTTTTACTACCAGCTCGTATGTTGGGCCAGAGGGGGAATATGTTGATCGTTGGACGGGGGCGGGTGGACAGGAAGTGGCGCGAGCCAAGAATGGGAAGATGTATACCCGTCTTTATGGTGGTGGCACTTTGGATATAGATAAACTAAACGCCCTAGGTCTTTCAGAAAAAGACATCATTGGCCCCAATGGAGTATTGGTCTATTTTCTTAAAAAACTTGGGGATCTGACTCGACTTACTGAGGATATGACTATGTCTGATGGAAAGTTTACTTATAACTACAACATTACGGACGAAGAACTTGGAGGAAGGGTTTTGCAGGCGAAGGAATGGATAGGCTATGACAAAGAGACTACTATTTTCGTCCATTATTTTATTCTAGCTTTAATTAAGTAGTCTTTTACCTTTTGCCTTTTACCCCATATAATATGCTTATGTCTGATGTTTATTTATCTAACACTCTTACTCGTAAGAAAGAAAAATTTGAACCAGTTACTCCTTCAAAAGTAGGTATTTACTCCTGCGGACCAACAGTTTATTGGAACCAGCACATTGGGCATATGTATGCTTATGTGCAGTGGGACTGCCTGGTAAGAATGTTTCGCTTTTTAGGGTATGAGACTAAGTGGGTGATGAACATTACGGATGTTGGTCATATGACCAGTGATGAGGACACCGGAGAAGACAAGATGGAGAAAGGGGCTACGCGTGAGGGAGTTTCCGTTTGGGATATTGCCAACAAATATATAGCCCAGTTCACAGAAAGCATGAGTCTTCTAAATGTTAACTACCCCGACGTTCTCTGCCGGGCTACCGAGCACATCGAAGATCAAATAAATTTAATTAAAAAAATAGAAGCCAACGGCTTTACGTATAAAACTAAAACGGGGTTGGTATTTGATACTTCTAAGTTTGAGGGGTATGCCAAGTTTGCCAACCTAGATTTATCCAAACAGGAGGCAGGAGCCAGAGTAGAGGTGGACCTAGAAAAGAAAAATCCTTGGGATTTTCTTCTATGGGTAACTAACCAACCCAAGCATATTATGCAGTGGGATTCCCCTTGGGGGAAAGGCTTTCCTGGCTGGCATATAGAATGTACCGCTATGAGCGTAAAGTATTTGGGTGAAAGTTTTGATATCCACACGGGTGGTAAGGAGCACATTCCGGTTCATCATACTAATGAAATAGCCCAAGGATACGGTGCTTTTGGCCATCAGACAGCTAACTACTGGTTGCATAATGAGTGGCTGGTTGATGCCAGTGGCGAAAAAATGAGTAAATCTAAAGGTAATTTTGTTACTGCTCAGGAATTGGTGGCTAAAGGCTATGACCCCTTAAGCATGCGCTACTTGATTCTTAATTCTCACTACAAGAAGGGCCTTAATTTCTCTTGGGAGGCACTTGATGCAACTTCTTCAGCTCTTTCTAATCTAAGGTCGATTATGATTAGCTTGCAAGATTCGGATAGGAAAAGTTTGTCTACCGAGAAGCTAGACAAGGTGGATGAATTTAGAAACAAATTTACTCAGGCCTTGATGGATGATTTAAATCTTCCCCGAGCTTTAGCAGTTCTTTGGGAGGTAGTTAAGAGCAATATCCCTTCTGAGGACAAATACGAACTAGCTCTGTCTTTTGATGAAGTTTTAGGTCTTGGCCTTTCACAAGTGTCGAACAAAAAGCAGAAGGTACCTGATGAAGTCATCAAACTGTCTCAAGAGAGAGAAAAGCTAAGAAAGGAAGGGAAGTATGCCGAAGCGGATGAGACGAGAAAAAAGATTAATGACTTAGGCTACGAAGTGAAAGACACCTCGGAAGGAACAGTGGTGAACCTTCTTAAATAATATGGACTACAAAGCCTTACTTTTTGATTTAGACGGAACAATCTTAGATAACAATACAGTCTATGAGTCTGCGTTTAGGGAAGTCTTGAAGGAAATTGGGGGCAAAACGCTCATTGAGACCCTTCCCCTTAAGGCTAGTATTGGAATTGGTCCCAATTGGCCAATTCTTCTTGATAAATATCAGGTTAAAACAACCAAGACCACTGCAGAACTAACCAAAGAAACACAAGAGGAATATCTTTTAAATTTAGGAAAAGTCACCGTGCGCCCCGGGTTTTTGGATTTTGTGGATTTTGCCAGGAAACAAGGGGTAAGATTGGCTTTAGCCACCTCGAATGAAAGAGAAACGGTAGATATTTGTCTTAAGAGGTTTGAGTTGGAAGATGTTTTTGAAAAGATTACAACTGCAGAAGATGTGGAGAATTTAAAACCTGCACCTGATATCTTTTTTAAGGCTGCTGAAAAACTTGAAGCCCTACCCATTGACTGCTTGGTAGTGGAAGATGGCCTAGCGGGGGTTAGGGGAGCCCATGCTGCAGGAATGAGAGTGGCTTACTATGTTCATGATGGTGACGAGGTGGCTAAAAATGAGGCCGATGTTATCTTCACCAGCTATTTAGAACTTCAGGACAGGGTCTAGTGTAAATTAATCTTTTTAAGGCTGAAGGCCGCTGCTTCTTTTTTGGGTTGAGCATCTTTAACGATAATTCCAATGGAGTCAATTTTCGGATAGTGTTTTCGTATTTCTCCCCAGAATTTATCAGCTAGCCCTCCTGCGTACTGGGAATAGGTTTTTTCCTGGGTGCGACAGAGTTTTCCCTCCCACTCGCGAACGATAGTTAGAATTTTTTCGCCCTCCTGATTGAATTTTTTCTGGTACATGTCCGGGTTGGTAGTATACTCAAAATGAAGCCTGGTGAAGGCATCAAAAGCTTCCTTATTATTTTCAACCATCTTGTCGTAGTACTCCTTGTATTTAGTCATGGTTAAACAATTAAATCAGGATATCTCCTTTTACTCAAGAGTTGAATTTCCTTTCTTTGTGTTATACAGTGGGTATATGGCTAAGAAGAAAGTAGCTCCAAAGTCAAAAACAAAAGATATGCTCTTTCCCGCACTAGCTGCAGCTCTGGTGTTGGCGACTGCTTTGGTAGACCCAATAATTTCAGGAGTTGTTTCTTTAACTCTTCTTGTTGGATGTTTAGGTTACATCCTTTTCTATAAGAAGAACCATAAATTATTTGTAGGCTACGGGAAAATTATCCTGGTGGCTCTTTTGGCTGCCGTATTTTTTGTTTTTGTAATTAGATTTTTCTCTGGGCCTGAAGACGACTGGATTTGTTCTAAGGGGCAGTGGGTAAGACATGGTCATCCTTCTTCGCAGGCTCCAAGTCAACCTTGTAAATAATTTCTTCAAGTTTCTTAAGCATTTTTTCATTTAGCAATAGTACTCTGATGAGTATTAGGAAGGAGGTGAAAGGATGAGCTTAAAACGACCTGCACAGTTTCTAGGCAACAACTCACCATAGTTATCTAATAAGTTTTACCTAAAAAAGCGTAGATTAAACCCCCACCACAAGACAAGGTGGGGGTAGCTTGTGAGAGAGTAAAATTCTTGAAGGTTTACAGTACTTCCAGAGATTGCATGACCTTGTCAAAAAGTGCCAGGAATTCATCCTTTTTCTCTGGTGAGCCGGTATAAGTTAGAGCTATGGTGATGACAGCCATAGAGTCGAATTTCTTATAGTAGGCAAGGTCGAAAAGATTGTAGGTAGCGTTCCACCCTTCGCCGTCGTTTCGGATCTCCCCATCAGTGCCATAATAGTAGCTATATTTACCTTTTTCAGCGGTGAAATAGTCATATACCCCCTTCTTTTCATCGTAAATTCTGTATATTGCGCATGGAATTACTCTCTCTTTCGATAGGCGATTTGTAAGATTAGCAATGGATACAGCCTTTTCGGACAAAGCTGAAGGCATGGCGCCACCAGAATCTATGAGATTGTTTATTTTAAGTACGGCGTTATTTCCAGCTTTTATTTCGATAGTAACAATATCTATTCCTTGTCCAAAACCTTCCTCAATAGTTTTAGAAGTTTCACTATATGTCCAAGTTTCGGGAATAGAAAGCTGAATTTGTACAGGTTGGATTTGTGTGGCGGATTCTTTTATTTCCATTACTTTAAAGGTGACCGGTTTATAAGCAGAAACAACCGTACTATCTAGACTTGTCGTTACCTCTGGAGCCGGGCTTTCCGTGGGGGATTGGGTGTTGGGTGATAGTGACTGGTAATGCTGGGTAACTGTGTAAGCGTAGAACAAACTTCCAATAGCAATGATTACTGCCAATATGGTGATCGTCAATAACACCGGGTTAAGATTGTGTTGGGATTTTTCCTTGGGGGGAGTATTTTTTTCAGTAGGCTGAGAAGGTGCGGCATGTTCAACACTACTAATATCTGAAGGTGGGGGGATTTGGGGTGCAGGTACTGGTTCCATATATTCGCGTCAAACTGTTTATTAGAATAATAAACCAATAAAACTGGGAATAGCAACCAAACATGTTAAAATATCCCCATGTCACTCTCTGTAGGAATAGTTGGCCTACCAAATGTAGGTAAATCCACACTCTTTAATGCTTTACTTAAAAAGCAACAGGCTTATGTTGCTAATTTTCCTTTTGCTACTATAGAACCTAATGTTGGAGTAGTTCCTGTCCCTGATGGGCGTTTGAAAAAATTGTCCGAAGTAGTTAAGGAATCTGATTATTTGAGTTTCTTACCTCCTGAGGTTCCTGCAACCTGTGAGTTTTTGGACATTGCTGGGCTTATTGCAGGAGCACATAAGGGTGAGGGGCTGGGAAACAAGTTTTTGTCTCACATCCGTGAAGTTGATGCTATCTGCCACGTAGTTCGTAATTTTTCTGATCCTGAAATAGTTAAGCAAGGAATAGTTGATCCAAAAACAGACTTAGAAGTAGTGGAAACAGAACTGAAGCTGGCTGACTTTGAAACTCTGGAAAAACAAAAAGATCCGGGAAACACTCCGGATAAAGAACTGAGGAAAAGATACGAAGTGGTTCTTAAGCTAAAAGCCGCTCTTGAAAAGGGGATTGCTGCTCGCGAAGTGACTCTTTCTGAAGAGGAAGGGAAGATTGCCAAGCAATTGTCTCTTCTAACTGCAAAACCAATCTTAGTTGTTCTAAATGTTGATGAAGGATCCTTGGTGGATGCGGATAAACTGGAAACTGAATTTGCAGGTCAGGTGGGGATTGGTAAAGACCAAGTTATTGCCATCTGTGCCAAAACAGAAATGGATTTAGCTGATTTACCAGCTGAAGAGCAGAGTGAGTATTTAAAAGGAATTGGGGTAGGAAGCAGCGGCCTTGAAAAGCTTATTAAAAAGGCCTTTGCTACCTTGGGACTTATTACCTTTCTTACTGCAGGAGAAAAAGAAGTTCGTGCTTGGACAATTAAGGATGGGATGAGTGCTCAAGATGCCTCGGGAGTAATCCATACCGACTTTGTTAAAAACTTCATCAAAGCCGATGTCTGCGATTTTGAAAATTTTATTAGTCTGGGTGGTTGGAAGAATGCAAGAGAAGGGGGAAAAGTGAGGAGTGAAGGTAAAGAATATCTAATGAAAGACGGAGACGTGGTTGAGTTTAAGATTGGAGTTTAAATGAAAAAACCCCTGGTATCTTTTGTAATTAGGACTAAAAACGAAGCTAAATTTATTGGAAAGGTCCTCAAGTATGTTTTTAAACAGACATACAAAAACATAGAAGTGGTTGTAGTTGATTCGGGCTCCACTGACCGCACACTTCAGATTGTGAGTCAATATCCTGTTCGGGTTTTAAAGATTTCCCCTTCTAAGTTTAACTACAGCCGTGCTCTTAATTTCGGTATCAGTAAATCCGGTGGGGAATTTATTGTGATAATCAGTGGCCATTCGGTGCCGATTTCTGATGATTGGCTAGAATGTGGTTTGCGGCATTTCAAAAGTCGACAGGTTGGAGCAGTAACAGGAACTTATTCTGAATGGCCATTGGGCTATTTTATCAGGGTGTTGGGAAAAAAAGACCCAACCTTTAAAGGTAAAGTAGTTCATAAATGTAAATGGATGACGAATACAAATGCAATTATCAGGAGAGATTGTTGGCAAAAATATAAATTTGATGAAAATCTAAAGGATGGGTGTGAAGATTATGATTGGGCTTGTGAGATGCTTGCTCGTGGTTATGATGTTGTTAAAGACCCTGGGTTTGGGGTGTTTCACTCACATTACCTGCTGGGTAGGCCGGGTTATATGTTTATGCATCGAAAATGGAAGAGCGTAGTAAAGGGAATTGATAAGAAAAGGAGAAAACCTCAAGCTGGAGTTTAACGGAATCTTTTAGACGAGGTATTTCTTAGGAATTCAAAAGATTTTCTGTTTGTTGGAGGGTCTCCAATGGGAGTTATTTCTTCCTCCGTTTCGGAATCGATTTCTCCAGGACCTTCTTCAACTCCCACTAGCATGGCTTCGTCCAATATCTTTGCCTGTGCGGGGGTTAGAGAATTTTTCAAAATAGTGCAATACTTCATAACTTCCTGACGACTAACTTTTCTTGCTATTGGTACACAATGAGAAGAAGGCGGGCGTTGGAGTTCGATGGGCCTTTCTTTTATGGAAGACATTTTTTGACTTAAGAATTATTTTTAACCTCTCGAGCTTTTTGAACAGCTTCCCAGTACTTGTAATCTCCTTTTAGGGCCCTCTTGACAGGATCCTCTTGGTCTTGGGAAGTGGTCACATTTGAACCCTCTTTTTGAGTCTCCTCACTAGGTGTAGGGGTGGGCTTTTCTTCGTTTCCTGTCATTGTTGTAGTCAGTATAGAAAAGGGAGGGGTAAAAAGCAAGAAGGCGTCTGGGTTTTTTAATTTCTGATTGCTAAATTAGCATTTCTAATTTATACTTTAGCGTTGTATGAACAGTTACGAACTAACAGTAATTATTGATGGTAAAGCTACTCCGGCCAAGAAGAAGGCTTTTCTGGAGCGTGTGTCTAAAATGATCAAACTTTTCAAAGGGGAAATAACCAAAGAGGATGATTGGGGAAAGAGAGACTTGGCCTATAAAATCAATAAACTGGCCTCTGGAAACTACCTTTTCTTTGAGTTAAAATTGGAAGGGTCAGCAGCCAAGTCACTAAGAGACAAATTAAGAGTAGACGAGGATGTTGTCAGGTATCTTTTACTAAGAGTCAGTAAATAGTTTATGGCAAGGAGTTTAAATAAAGTCATTTTAATTGGGAATCTTACTCGTGATCCAGAGCTTAGGTACACTCCGCAGGGGACTGCAGTTTGTACTTTTGGACTAGCTACCAATAGACAGTGGACTACAGAATCTGGAGAGAAGAAGGAGGATGCCGAGTTTCATCGCCTTGTTGCCTGGAATAAACTGGCAGAGATTTGTTCTCAGCTTTTGAAAAAAGGGAGAAAGGTCTATGTTGAGGGAAGGCTCCAGACTAGGTCTTGGCAGGGTCAGGATGGAGTACAGAAATCAACGACCGAAGTTGTCATTACCGACATGATTGTTCTTGACCCGAAACGTGATGACGGTATGGGAGCGGAATCTTTTGATATTCCTGAATCGGTGGGTGGACCAGCAAATGAATTTGGTCTTCCAGAAGAACAGGCGACAGAAGCTCCTGTAAAACCTGCAAAAAAAGCCAAAGAGGCCAAAGCCGAGGCTCCCGAGGAGAAAGAAGTAGAAGAAGAGGACATTCCCTTCTAAGAAGAGACTACTATTATGAAGAAAGCCAAAGGAAATCAGAAAAGGAAGAGAATTATTAAACCTACTTATGAGGTTTGTCCTTTCTGTGAGAAGAAAGTCCTTCCCAGTTACAAGGATTTTGAGGCTCTTGCTGGTTTTGTCACTGATAGGGCAAGGATTGTTCCTGCAACCAGGAGTGGTGTGTGCAGTAAACACCAAAGAATGTTGAGTGCCGAGATTAAAAATGCCCGCTTTTTAGCCCTTCTTCCATTCACCGAAGGAATTAAATAATGAAAGCCAAAATCCACTTGCCCAAAATCAATATTTCCACGTTGCGTAAATTGATTTTTTCGGTTATTGCCGCTTCCCTTGTTTTTTCATTTGGTTTCTACTTTGGGAAAAACCAGTCTTCTGTCAGTTCGATAAGTATTAAAGACTTTAAGATTGACAAGGCTACCCCTGCAGACAAGCAGAGTGTAGACTTTACTCTTTTCTGGAAAGTTTGGGATACTTTGGAAGCCAACTATTTTGATGAGGGAAAACTAAATCCTGAAAAGATGGTCTATGGGGCTATCAAGGGAATGGTTGATGCCGTGGGGGACCCTTATACTGTCTTTCTTTCTCCTGAGGAGAATAAAGTAACTGAGGAGGACTTGCAAGGGAATTTCCAAGGAGTAGGAATTCAGATTGGTTTTAAAGGGACGCAGTTGGCAGTTATTGCTCCACTTCCAGGTACCCCTGCAGAAGAAGCCGGGATTAAGGCTGGGGATTACATTATTGGTATTAAGGATGATAAAAAGGGGATTGACCGTGGGACGGTGGGGATTACTCTAACTGACGCAGTGGCGGCAATTCGTGGAGACGCTGGATCAAAAGTAACTTTAGTGCTAACTCGTGACGGAGTTACTGACCCAATGGTTGTTGAGGTTGTGAGGCGTGACATTGCAGTTCCTAGTGTGACTGTTGAGTACCTGGGGGATGACAAAAAAGTGGCTCATCTTAAACTTCTTAAGTTTGCGGGCGATACCGATGGGGAATGGGAAACGGCTGTTAAGGAAATTATTAAAAGTGGGGCTGACCGAATAGTGTTGGATTTAAGAAATAACCCTGGTGGGTATTTGCAGATGGCCGTAGATATTTCTGGTGATTTTTTACCTAACGGAACTGTGGCGGTCATTGAAGAATCTTCAAATGGATCTAAAAACAGTTTTAAAACTAGTAAGTTCCCCCGACTTACCAAATATCCAGTAGTTGTCTTGGTCAATGAAGGCTCAGCTTCGGCGAGTGAGATCTTGGCCGGAGCCTTGAGGGATATGGCCTCTGTCAAGCTCGTTGGGGATACATCTTTCGGAAAAGGAACAATCCAGGAACCACGCCAACTAGAGGGTGGGGCGGGAATTCATATCACTATTGCCAAATGGTTAACCCCTAATGGCACTTGGGTTAATGAAAAGGGACTTGATCCCGATGTTAAAATAGCAGATAACGTGGAGACCTCTGAGGATGAGCAGCTTCTTAAAGCTCTTGAGGTAGTCAAGTCTTTGTAGAAACGTTTTTTCTCTCAGGTCTTTTTAAGTAAAGCGCGCTAATTTTTATATATGGTACAGAAAGCAGGGACAAAAAAACTGCTCGTAGGAGTAGTTCTGATTCTCCTTATTGTAGCTTCAGTTGTTGCTGGAATAACTCTTGATCGCCTGGTGGCCTTAAAGATTATTGATAAATATTTTCCTTCAAAATCCGGGCAGAATATTGTCGGCCAGAAAATAGTTAACGAGGAGTCAATGGTCATTGATGTTGCCGATAAAGCATCTCCTTCCGTGGTTACAGTCTCCATGCAAACCCCCAAACAACAGTATCTTCAGTTTTCTCCTTTTGGAGGTTTTACTCAAGGCACCACTGGGGGAGAGGATCAGGATATTGGTACAGGTTTCGTGGTCTCCTCAGAGGGCTTAATAGTGACTAATAAACACGTAGTTTCAGATACGACTGCTACTTATAAAGTAATTACTAAAGACGACAAGGAGTATGATGTGGTTGAAATAAATCGTGACCCCAATAACGATATTGCGATTATTAAAATTGAGGCTACAGGTCTTACTCCCATTGAGCTGGGAGATTCCTCAAACCTTAAGGTCGGTCAATTTGTTGTGGCGATAGGAACTGCCTTAGGAGAATTTCGACATACCGTAACCACCGGAGTTATCTCGGGTCTGGGTAGGGGAATAACCGCCGGTTCTTATTATGAGGGATATGTTGAGCGTTTGGATAATGTTATTCAAACTGATGCTGCCATCAATGCAGGCAATTCCGGCGGACCCCTTCTTGACTCTTCAGGACAGGTTATCGGAATTAATGTTGCTGTTGCCCAGGGGGCCAATAATATTGGATTTGCGATCCCTATAAATGTGGTTAAGGAGGCTCTCAACGAGTTTAATACTACTGGTAAGTTTGAGGGGAGAGCTTTCTTAGGAGTTAAATACCAAGTAATTCCCCAAAGTACGGCTATTTTAAATAATGTTCCTCAGGGTATGTATGTAGTTGAAGTAGTGGTTGGCTCCCCAGCCGAAGAAGCAGGAGTAGTGGCAGGTGATATTATCACTAAAATCGATGGTCAGGGTGTTACCGAGGAGACTTCTTTGTCAGACACCATTTCTAAGAAAAAACCGGGGGATAAAATGAGCTTTGAAGTATGGAGAAACGGAGCGACTTCAACTTTAGAGGCGACTCTTTCCGAAGCTCAGGAATAGAGCCTTACTGAATAGTTTTGGTTAGCTCAACTACTTTATCCAAGTTTCCCTCAACAATGCTTTCTAGGTTACCCCAGGATTTTCCAACCCTGTGATCGGTTACTCTGTCCTGTGGATAGTTGTAGGTTCTTATTTTTTCAGATCTCATACCTCGGCCAATGGAGGAGCGGTATCCGGCAATGGTTCTCATTTTTTCTTCTTCCTGCCTCTCCCAGAGCTTAGCTCTTAGAAGATCGGTCGCAATTTTCCTATTCTGCTCCTGAAACCTCTCAGTTTGGGCGGTAACGACAATTCCTGAGGGTTTATGAATCAGACGGACTGCAGTTGAGACCTTGTTAACGTTTTGTCCTCCGTGTCCCCCTGAACGGTAGAACTGGATTTCTAAATCCTCCGGTCTTATTTGTACCTCCGTCTCTTTTATTTCGGGAAGGATGGCAACTGTAGCTGTTGAGGTGTGAATCCGACCTCTTTTTTCTGTGGTCGGTACCCTTTGGACCCTGTGAACTCCGGACTCATTTTTCAGAAGTTCAAATACCCCGAAACCTACAACTTCAAGGACACTCTCAGAAACCTGGATGGTCTTCCAGTTTTTCTTAACAGCAAAGCGAGAATACATCCTAAGAAGGTCAGCGCCCCAGAGTTTAGCCTCATCACCACCAGTTGCTCCACGGATTTCGATATAAATTTTTTGCGGAAGATAACTGTTTTCCATAGTGTATTAGACTGAAGAGTAGGGTTGCCTGGTTATTTTTTCTTGGCTTGGGATCTAAGTTCTGCCAAGGTGTCTGGTCTTTCAAGCTCTTTTTGGATTTTCTTTTCTCTTTTGAGCCTTCTTTTTTCGGTTTTAGACATAGCTTTAGTTGAAGCTTGGGATTGTCTGGCATTAAAGGCGTCTACTCGTCCAGCTGTGTCAACGTATTTCATCTGACCTGTATAGAAGGGGTGACAGGCGTTACAAACCTCGACATTGATTTCAGGCATAGCAGCGCCAACAGTGAATGTGTTTCCACAGGCACAGGTTACTTTGGCGTTTTCATACCATGTAGGATGGATCTTAGCTTTCATACAGGGGAAATTATATCAGCCTGAGGGTATCTTGACAACAGTCGACTTGTGATCTTGTTTAAAAATACAGGGAAGGATTTTGTGGTGGAATTAGCCCTCATTCAATTTTAGGCTTTTTATATTCTGCCACGACTACTCCCAGGAGAATAATGACAGTTCCGATTATAAAGACACAGGTGATTTTTTCTTTTAGCCAAAGGATGGCGATGGGAACCGAAAGGAGGGGATAAAGGTAAGAAAAGAGAGCTGATTCACTAACTTCGATTGACTTTTGAGCCTTGGTGTAGAGCCAATAAGCTACAGTTCCCGAAAGGATCGCCATATATGCCACTGACAAATGAACCGAGAAAGGCATACTCTTTAACTCCTGGATAATTAGTGGTGGTGAAGATTGGAGAAGGAGGAAGGGAAGGAGGCTTAAAAAGCCAAGAATAAAACTCCAGTTAGTCATGTCAGAAGCAGTAACCCCGTCGCGTGACAGTTTTTTGCAAAGGACAACAGAGCAAGCGTTGGTTACAAGATACCCAACGATTAATAGGTTTCCGACAAGGCCAGAGAATGAGTAGCCATTAGAGATGATTGGTTCAACTACTGTTAAAACCATCCCGGCAATGGTGATGGCAATTCCTAATTGTTCTCGTTTGGTAACTTTTTCGTTGAGGTAAACTACTCCGGCAATGGTAATAATGAGTGGGCCGATTAGGCTAATAATTGAAGACTCAATTACTGTTGTTTTATCTAGTCCGAGAAAGAAAAGTCCCAAGGTGACAGTGGAGGTTAGAAGGCCGTAGATTACCAATCCGATAAGAACTTTCGGTTGCTTGGGAATTTTTACTCCTCCGATTGCGAAAATGATCAGTCCAAGTATTGAGGAAAGAAAAAAGCGGTAGGTTAGGAAAAGAAGGGGAGAAAGATGTTCTAGGGTTACCTTAATCACGGGGCTAGCAATGGCCCAGATGACGGAGACAATCAGAAGAAGGATATAGGCGTTAAGACGTCTAGCGCTCATACTTTAGTATCGGGGATCAGAGTCTTAGGATCAAGGGCAAATTAACTTACGAAAGCTCAATGAGTCGGTCGATTCCAAAAGAGAAACCAACGGCGGGGATTGGGCGTCCAGCAAACATACCAATTAAGTTGTCATAGCGTCCGCCACCACCAACAGATAAGGCATCAGCTTTTTCCTCAAGTTTAAGCTCCATGATGACCCCGGTGTAGTAATCAAGCCCTCGAGCAAGAGTTGGATCAAAGGCAAAGTCCTGATTCTCTTTGAGTAGGTACTTTTCTTCCAGGATTCTAAAAACTTCAACAAGGTTCTCGGTAGGTTTGGAAGACTCTATTCTATCGACGAGATCAATTTTATCTTGAGCTAGGCCCTTGTCAGCTAGTTCTTTTTTGGCTCCTTCTTTGCCAATTTTAGAAATTTTATCGATAGTTCTAACAACTTCGATAGGCATGTCCTCAAAGTTTTTCCTGTCGTTGACTATCATTTTTGCATTTTTGAAACCAAGTTTTCTGATGGCTTCAATCCCTGCGGCGATTACTTTAGCGTCCTCTTGTGGGCTGGCCGTACCGACAGTATCAAAGTCAAATTGGGTAAACTCTCGAAATCTACCTTTTTGGGTGTTCTCTCCACGGAAAGCTTGACCTATCTGGTAGCGGGAGAAGGTGGGGGTAAGAAGGCCGATATTATTAGCGACGAACCTGGCTAAAGGTACGGTCAAGTCATACCTCAAGGCTAATTTCCTCCCTCCACGATCTTCAAACTGGTAGATAAGCTTTTCCTCTTCACCGTACTTACCAAGAAGAGTTTCGGCAAATTCAACTGTCGGGGTTTCAAGGGGGACAAAGCCATAGCCCTCCAACACCTCAGCGATGGTGTTTATCATTATTCTTCTTTTCTTCGCAGCCTCAGGCATAATATCTCTGAAGCCTTTTGGTGTTTGCGGACCTTTTTGCATGCTTTGATTGTACCCTAACACATACAAAAATTACAGCTTTATCTTTACGGGAGAGCGAAACCTTAAGGGGTGGCTGTTGCCTTGGGACTAGCTTTAGGCGAAGGGGATGCCTTGGGTGATGGTGAGGGGGAGGCTTTAGTACTTTCCTCATCTGAGGAGAGAATATGGATACTTCTAGCATCGAGGGCCTCTCCACTGAGAGTCCCAACGGCAATAATTCGGTCTCCTTTGACCACTTCGTCAAAGTCTAAACTCTGTGTTTTTCCACCTTTAGTGGTAGTTATTTTAAGCGTTTTAGACGACTTAATAGTGATTGTCTTTCCAGTCTTTTTAATAGTCACGGTAAGGGAGGCCTTTTCTGCCTTTTCCACGGTCCCCATAATAGAGACTCGCTCACTGGGGGTGATGGCGCTAACGACTAAAATTCTCCTAGCTTCCAAAACAGAGTTGCCGTTTTTGTAACCCATGGCAACGATAAAGTCACCAATGGCCAAGTCACTTCTTTTGATGGTTTTACTGGTTGTTTTTACATTTACGAAGGTGGTTTCCTCAGTGGTTGAGATTTGGAGTATTTCGCCAGCTTTTTCTTTTTCGGCATTAAAGACTAACCTCGAAACTTGAATCGTTGATTCGGAGATGTCAGTGATTGTGCCAACATAGGCCCTTGGGCTTTTTAAGACCTTTTCTACTTTCTCTTGAACCTTTTCTCTAACTGTAGCACCAGAGTCGGTAGCATTCTCGGCAGAGGCCTGCTTAGTAGCAAAGAGGGCCAGAGATATGGCTAAAATAGAAATGACAATTAATAATTTTTTATTCATTTTTGGTAGCTTCAGCTTTATCGAATTCAGACGAATAGACAACAACAATTTTTTCTGTAGTACTGTCCCCATCATCGTTAAAGGAGGTGACACTAATTTCATTTACACCACTTGCAAGTTCAACTGTCTGTTCAAATGAACCGTTATTGTCAGCCTTTAGAGAATAATCCTTGCTTTCTCCGGAAATGTTCACCCAAGAGTTGGCCTGGGTGATTCCCTTGACTGTAGTTTCCGAGGAGGTAAAAATTTCGTATTCATTCGGTTGTGAAAGAGTCAGACCCATCTGGTTTGGTTGGGCAGAGGAGGTAACTTCATTGTTGGTATCACTCACACCTGAAGGTTTTACGGCACTGTTGGCTTTCCAGACTCCGAAGGCAATAACTAGGCCAAAGAGAGCTCCTGCTAAAATTGCAAATAATATTTCTTTTCGCATAGCGAGTTCCGAACAGTAATCGTAAATATATGGGTTAAAAGGTGAATTGTCAAGCTGGGTGATCATCCACTTGTCAAGCCATGGCAAGTTTGTTAGCATGCAAATGAACTAATTAAATATGGATATTACTTATTTAGGCCATTCCTGTTTCAAAATAAAAACTTCTTCAATTAGTCTTGTTTGTGATCCTTTTGACCCTAAAATGGTGGGTCTAAAACTTCCCAGTCAGGAAGCAGATGTTGTTCTTGTTTCTCATCATCATAAAGATCATGACAATGTTGAGGTAGTTAAAAACACCAGGAAAATAATTGATGGCCCCGGGGAATATGAAATAGGGGGCGTTTCCATCATGGGCTATGCGACTTATCATGATGGCAATAACGGGGACAAACGGGGAAAGAACACTATTTATTTAATTGAGGTGGGAGGGGTTAAGATTTTACATCTTGGGGATTTGGGACACAGCTTGCCAGATAAATTGGTTGAAGAGATTGGAGAAGTAAATATCCTAATGATAAATGCCGGTCACCCTGAAGCTCTTCCGACGTCAGAGGCTGTCAAGATTGTCCGGACGATTGAGCCACAGATTGTTCTTCCTATGCATTTTTCGCAAGGTAATGTAGATCCACAATTTACAGAAAAGCTGGAACCAGTAGAACCTTTCCTGAAAGAACTGGGTTTAACGGTCGAAAAGCTTCCCAAATTATCCATTAAACTTTCTGATTTGGGAGAAGAGCAAAAGATAATTCTCTTGGAGAAAAAACAGTAGTTTTTCTTCTGCCCGCTTCGTGGTAAAAGTATTTTGTTATGGCTCAAATTAATGTAAGAATCCCGCCTCATTCTAAAGAAGCTGAGGAATCAGTCCTTGGAGCACTTCTGCTGGATAAAGATGCCATTATAGCTGTTGCCGAGTTTCTTCTTCCGAAAGACTTTTATGACGAGAGGCACAAAGAAATTTATGAGGCTTGTTTGTCCCTTTTCGAAGAGAGAGTTCCGGTCGATGTTCTAACTGTTGCCGAGCGACTCAAAAAAAACAAAAGCCTGAAAAGAGTGGGCGGTTCTTCATATTTAGCCGACTTGGCTAACAAAGTTCCAACTGCGGCACATGTTGAGCATTATGGAAGGATAGTTAAGGAGTCAGCTACAAAGAGGAACCTGATGAAAGCCGCCAATACGATTGTCGATTTATCTTTTGATGAAGCTCTTGGGGCTGAGGAAATATTAGACAGAGCCGAAATGGAGGTTTTTGCCCTTTCCCAAAACAACTTAACGAAGGTCTTTACCCCGGTTAAGGATGCTCTGGCTGAGAGCTTTGACAGGCTGGACGAACTACATAAACAAGCAGAGGGCTTAAGGGGTGTGCCCACTGGGTTTAAAGACTTGGATGACACTCTTGCTGGGATGCAGAAGTCCAATTTGATTATTCTTGCCGCCAGACCGGGTGTTGGAAAAACTTCTTTGGCCTTGAATATTGCTCAAAGTTTGGCTGTAACTTATAACCGCCCAGTAGGGATATTCTCGCTTGAGATGAGCCGGGAGGAGCTAGTGGATAGGCTATTGGTGGCCCAGGCTGATATAGATGCCTGGAGGCTCAAAACTGGGAAGCTCTCGGAAGAGGACTTTACTGCTCTTTCGAACGCAATGGGAGTTTTGGCTGAAGCCCCAATATATATCGATGATACGCCGGCTCTTTCAATTACCGAAATGCGTACTAAAGCCAGGCGTTTGCAGGTAGATGTGGGAATTGACCTTTTGATTGTTGATTATCTTCAACTTGCCAGGTCAAGAAACCTAGAAAATAGAGTTCAGGAAGTTTCGGAAATTTCCCAAGGTCTAAAAAATCTGGCTCGTGAGCTTAAAATCCCTGTTCTGGCTCTCTCTCAGCTTTCAAGGGCAGTGGAGCAGAGAGGGGAGAAGAAGCCACAACTTGCCGATCTTCGAGAGTCAGGATCTATTGAACAGGATGCTGACGTAGTTATGTTTCTTTGGAAAGAAGACGATGAAAATCCGGAAAATATTGTTCTGGATATAGCTAAGCACAGAAATGGTCCTTTAAAGTCTGTAAAACTCTACTTCAAAGGGGACAGAATCAAGTTTTACGGCAGGGAAATGAAGCACTAATTTTTAGCCAATAAAAAACCATCCGTTCACCAATTTTTCTACCTTTCGGTAAAAGCCTTGGTTACTAAGGATGGTTACCCTTGCGGGATTTTGGTTTATTGAAACGAAACTAAATTTAGAATTTCCGTTTGTGGCAGCTTACGCCAAATTAGTTTTATGATTTCTTTCCCGTCTTGATTTACCCTTATGGGCCTTTGTAAAAATATTGATGGAATTGGCCCTTCTTTGGCTAAGTTGCTTGATTTTAGGACTTGTTTTAAGGATTCTTGTCCTCTGGCTAGGGTTTCTGAGTAGGGCGTTACTATTTTATAAAATTGCATCTCTAGCATTTTTCTTGCTGTTTCCTTGTATGCATTAAAACCTCCCCACATGTGATCGCCGGTAATAATATGATCCCCCTCAGCGGTCATCGCCCGGTCAAAGCTGGATTGCTCCACTTTGAAGATGAGCTTCGTTCTGAGCACGAGTTTTGCCATGATATATCTTGCCGTAGCAGGTACCCAGTGTGGAAGGTGTAATCCTGCAGAAAAGGTGCAATAACCATGATCGGGCGCAAATTCGACATAAGCCGGGTATTCTGATTTTAACTGAACAAAACCTGTATTTGTCGCAAAGTATCGCTCGGTCAGAGCCATCGGTTTTTCATTTTTGGGATCAAAACAATCAAACCTTCCTACTATCAAGATAGTACACATAATTTGCCTCCAAAAAAGAGATAGAGATTAAAGGTGCGTTCCTATTAGAAACACCAATATTATACCCCATAATGTAGGGTAAGGTCAAACAGTGCCGAGGAAAGGAGTCGAACCTTCACAGGCTGTTGAGCCTACAGGTTTTTGAGACCTGCGCGTCTGCCATTCCGCCACCTCGGCTTACCATGATATTTTACAGCTTGAAGCGGTTATTCTCAAACTTAGGTATTTGTGCTAGAGTATCGGGGTATGACCGCTGAAATTGAGAAAAGAGAACATAGGTTGAGTTTCGGTGAAGATGGAAAGGGAATGGATATTAATGAATTTTATATAGAGGTGCAAAAAGGGTGGATTGAGGCAGGGGAGAATTCATCAACTAACACCCCACTAACACCCCGCCTTCCTCAGATAGTTCCTCCAGATGGGCTTTTGTTAAGAGAGCCAATTCACCCATTAAATAGCAAAAAGTTATGATTAGTGCAACAGATTTAAAAGTTGGGGTGACCTTTCTTTCGAATGATCAGCCATATAAAGTTAGTAAGTATAGCCTGATAAAGATGGGTAGGGGTGGAGCTACTGTCAGGGTAACCGCCAGGAATCTTCTTAGTGGTTCAGTAGAGGAAAAGACTTTCAGTTCAAATATTAAGGTAGAAGATGTTGTCACTACTAAACGTAAACTGCAGTTTTTATACGCTGATGCTTCCGTAGCTACCTTCACGGATCCTAGGACTTATGAACAAGTAGAAATCCCCGTAAGTGTTATCAAAACAGAACTTCCTTACATTAAGGAGGGCGAGAGCGCAGATATCCTCTTCTGGGACGAGAGAGCTCTTTCGATAGATATTCCTCCGAAGGTAGTTTTAAAAGTTAGCGATACGGCGCCCGGGGTAAAGGGCAACTCGGCAACTAATGTTTTTAAATCGGCAAAACTGGAGAACGGTCTGGAAGTTAGGGTTCCACTATTTATTAATTCCGGAGACTTGGTAAGAGTAGATACTAGAAGCGGGGAGTATGTAGAGAGGGCGAAATAGTCTCCTTTAGGAAAAAATCCACCACAAAGAAGCAGCGGTAACAAGAAGCTGAGTAAGAATTCCCCAGAACGGTGGAGCGTCAACTTGAAGAGATTTTTGAAACTTTATCCATCTTTGTATGTAAGGGTTGTCGTTGGTATTAAGAAAGAAATATGGTGCTTCCACTACATCCGGTAGAACCGATAAGAAACAAGCAGCAAAAACTACTGCCGTTGCTCCAAGGTTTGGCATTTTTTGTAAGGCGATGTATGAACCCATCCCCAGGGCGAGCAACGAATCTGCCGTGACGATTAAGGTTGATTTCTGGGTGACCTTTCCAAACTGTTTTTTTTCGGTGTTTAGGTGAGGATTCCAGTGGGGCACTTTCTCTAAAAGAAGATGGCTGAGGAAGCTTAAGGGTAAGGAAAGAGCGGGGTTGCCAATTTTCATGGCTATTGCTGCTCCGACCGCTACATGTGGTGTCTCTAGCACGGTAAGTTTAATCTTAACCTCACCCAGATACGATTGTCAAACAGGGGGCTCTAGTGTAACCTTATAGCCGAGAGCAATATGTTTTATACCTACATGTTCAACTTTTTAGGGTTTTGGATCTTTCTTTATGTCTTGTGGAAAAGACTGAAAGACGACTACCTTCCCTCACAAGTTTTTACCCTAGGAATTTACATGTCAGTGGGGATTGCATTGTTCGCATTCCTTGCCCATGAATTTTTACCTGTTTATTGGTTTTGGCTTAGCCTTTCTGGGGCAGCTTTGGGCTTGCTTCTGGGGATAATTAGATTTAAGTTAAGATTTTATGAGTCGTTGGAGGCTACTACTGCTGCTTTGGTCCCTTGGCTTTCCTTTGTTTTTTTGGCCGATTCGATTAAAAACTCGAGCTGGTTCTCGTTTGCCATGTTTATCTTTCTAACTTTACTCACCGTAGTCTATGTTTTTGTTAGTAAAGGGTATAAGAATTTTTCTTGGTATCGCTCGGGCAGAGTGGGAGTAGCCGCCCTGATAGTTTTGGGGGTTTTCTTTCTGGTACGAGCGGTAGTTGCTCAAGTGTTCCCCTTTGTGTTATCCTTTGCGGGTAAAGGCGAGTCTATTCTTTCAGCAGCGGTTTCGTTTATAATTTTCATGGCAATATTTAATTTATCTAGGCAAATATGAGCAAAAAACAAACAAAGAAAATAAATAAAGTTGCAAAGGTGGGACCTATTAAGGGGGGAGCTAAGGTGCGTTTCCCTCAGAATCTTCTAAATCCAATTGGACATTTCCTCCAAGATAAACTTAAGCTCCTGGAAAAGAGAAAGAAGGATATTGAGACGGAAGACCCGTTTAAGGATAAAGGTAGGGCTGAGGTTAATGCTTCACCCGATGATGATGCTTATGAACAGTTTGGCCATGCCAGGTCAACGGCTATTAGGAAAGAGTTGGAACGTAAGATCATTCAGACTAAAAAAGCTCTTGCTAGAATTAAGTTGGGGAAATATGGGATTTGTGATGACTGTGGAAAAATGATTGATACTGACCGCCTTATGGTTTACCCTGAGGCTCTTCTTTGTGCTCCCTGTCAGAAAAAGAGAGAAAAATAGAGTTGCACTCGCAATATTAGAAGCCGCCAAAAAGGCGGTTTTTTGATGCCCAAAGCTTGCTTTTAACGTCTTCAAGTCCTATAATATAGGCTGTTAAAGTATTAGTTTTAATTCAACAATTTTCGCAAATTAACATCTAGATTCATTTGGAAGGAAAGGAAGAAAAGGTCATGTTTAAGAACTATTTGTGCTCGACTGTCGAGAAGCATGGGGATTTTTTAAATGTCGGCTATCTGGCTTCAATATCTGGGCCAACCTGCTTGTGGAGTTTTGCGCTCTTTGGGTTTGTTCTTGTTGTTTACACCGAGATTACGGGCCTTTCGCTTGCAGAAGTATTTTGGACATGTTTCGGTCTCACTGCTCTGTGTGTTGGGCTTGGTGTGCTCCTTTGGTTAAGTATCTGTGAAGTCTATGCCATTGAGCACATGACCAAGGTACCAAGTGATAGTCATAGACTAATGAGAGTGGCCAATGGCAGGGTTGTCGAAGTCAAGGATAAGGTTATTTGGGGAAGGGACGTGTACTTACTAAAAGCCAGAAATCGCAGAGGTTTCCCTGAAGACGATTCGGTTGATCAGCAAATTATCATGTGGCCAAAGGTGACCCAAACTTTGCTCGACAAAACGAGAAATCTAAAGTTCGAGTTGTGTGTAGAGGCTGAAGTTGACCTCCTTGTTTGTGGGATAACCTCACGTTTGTGGGATATTTTCAATCCCAATGAGGTCTATGACCTGATTGCCGATTCAGATCTGCTGGACAAACTTGGTCAGGAAATTGATATCCAACTCCTTCTAAAAAAGCGCTTTGAGGATGCGGCCAGAAGGAACGAAGAAGTATTGAAAGTATTTGGGAACTACTACCAGCTTGGGAATCAAGAATTTGTCGTGGCTATGCAGCACGCGCTGGCAGTAGTTAATGTTGACTGGGGGATTTCTAACGTAAAAGGCTGGGTGACAAAAGTCGCGAATTTTAGTGAATCAGAGAAAGGATATTCTTTTAAGGAATAGGGTTTTTCATATACCTGGAAAGATACGAATACATTTCGTAAATTTCCAGGTTTTTTATTGGTTTAAATGTTAAAATTGGGCATATGGAACCAGAAATTATTTTTGAAGATGAAAGTTTGATGGTTTTGGAAAAACCTGCGGGTTGGGTGGTGAATGAGGCAACAACCACGGCAGGTGTTCCAGTTATTCAGAAATGGATAGCTGAGAAGTTTGATTTTCCCTTGGCCAAGGATAGAGAATACCGTAACGGGATAGTTCATAGGTTAGACAAAGAAACATCCGGTCTTCTTCTTATCGCTAAGACAAAACAGGCCTTTGAAGCTCTTCAGACGCAGTTTAAGGAGAGAATTGTTGAAAAACGATACATTGCCTTAGCCCACGGTGAAGTGCCTCAAAAAGAAGGAGAAATAACTATATCGGTAGGCAGGCTCCCTTGGAGGAGAGACCGCTTCGGGGTTCTTCCGGGGGGAAGGGATGCTACCACTTTTTATAAAGTTCTGTTCTATTACCACTCAAATGAGGCCAATGAAAAATACACCCTTCTTGAACTGGCACCCAAAACAGGGAGGACACATCAGATCAGGATCCACCTCAAACATTTAGGTCACCCCATCGTTGCCGATACTTTCTATGCCGGACGTAAAACTTCAAGGAAAGACAAAAAATGGTGCCCAAGACTCTTTTTACATGCGGGTTGGATTAGTTTTATTAGTCCCACAACTAACGAAAAGGTGGAATTTTCATCAGAACTTGCTTCGGATCTTGCAGCTTGTTTAGATAGCTTAGAGAAAGATAACTAAGAGGTAAGAGGAATAAAGACCAAGAAAGATGAGTCCATAGTATCTGGGAATAGTATCCCCCTCGTATTTTTTGGTCAAAAAGCAAACAAAGATGGTTGAAGCCAGGAGGTAAAGAAGCGGCAAAAGGTTAACCTCTAGGGACAAACTTTTTGAGAAATATAAGGTAATAGCTCCTAAAACTCCAATGTTAAAAATACTGCTTCCTTGAATATCTCCGATCAGAAGTTTCCAGTCTTTATCTATGCCTGAAGTGATTGAGGTAATAAGTTCCGGTAGGGAAGTACCCAGAGCAACTAAGGAAAGGGCAACGATTTCACCTTGGAGTTTAAAGAACTCGGCGATTTTAAGAGAACTTAAGACTGTGTAGTTACTACTGACTAAGAGAATGGCAATAGAGGAGACAATCTTAATGGCGGTGATAAGGGGTTTTTCATTAGACTTTTGAAGCTTAGTTATGATCTTTTTGTCTATCTTTTTCCCATCTTTTTCTCCCCAAAAGATTTCGGCCACAAAGAAAAGGAGATAAGAAATACCGAGGGTTGCTATGGCGACTGTTTTATAAGTTGATGGTAGAAAAAAGGCAATTATGAAAGTAATTGTGATGAGTAGGTTGAAAAGGTTGTTTTTTTGAGTTTTGGTTGTACCTACCCTGATGGGAAAGAGGAGAATACAAAGACCGGTGACTAGTAAAATATTGGTTACATTTGATCCAATGATGTTCCCTAAGGAGACATCAGAAGCCCCATTTAAAATAGAAGTTAGAGTAACTGAGAGTTCCGGCAGGGAGGTGCCTAAGGCAATTGCCGTGGCCCCGATAACCAAAGGAGAAATTTTTACTGAAGAAGAAAGTTTTTCGGTCATTCTGACGAGATAATTGGCCGACAGTAGGAGAAAAACCAAACTAAGCGCAAAGACTACAAAATACATGATTTAATTATACAGGTATTTTTACTCTTTACACCACGCCCCACTCTATCTAAACTGAGACTATGTCTATTGAGTTTTCACGCGATCTCTTTGTTCTTATCTTTGTTGGTCTTTCCGGGGGAATACTAGCTAAAGTTTTGCGTTTTCACTCACTGGTGGGTTTTATTGTAGCAGGAGTTGTCTTGAAGGTTATTTTTCCTGAGAATTCCTTTGGAGCAAACGAGATTGCCCAATTGGGTCTTATTTTCCTTCTTTTTACCACCGGACTTGAGCTTTCGATAGATAAACTTACCAGAGTGGCGAGGGTGGCCCTAATTGGTGCCATAGTTCAGATTATTCTTGTAACTCTGACTTGTTTTCTAGCCTTAAGGATCTTTGCCATCGATCAGATAACTGCCCTAATCCTTTCGCTTGGATTTTCCCTTTCTTCTACGGCTGTGGTGGTTAAACTGCTTTTGGATAAAGGTGAAGCAGAAACGATCCATGGAGAAGTAACCATCGGTTGGCTTTTAGTTCAGGATTTGGCCGTAATTTTGATTTTGATGTTTGTGAATTTACTGGGCCAGGGGACGGCAATAGAACTTTCGACAGTTCTTCTTGGCCTTTCTAAAGCTTTGGGGGTAGTTGCCCTGACTATTCTGGTGGGCAAACTTTTCGCTCCAAAGTTTTTGCATTTGGTTTCCTCGCTTAATTCGCGGGAAATTCTTCTTTTAGCCTCTTTATTTATGGCTTTAGGGACAGCCCTTGCGACTTCGTATTTTGGGATTTCTCCAGCTTTGGGGGCTTTCTTAGCAGGTGTGGTAATCTCCGGAAGCATTGAAAAGCATGCCATCTTTGCAGAGGTAAGGCCTTTAAGGGATCTTTTTGTGGGGATATTTTTTGTTTCCCTTGGGCTTTTAATTACTCCTGCTTATGTTGTTGGTAACTGGGGATTAATTGTCCTTCTAACGGTCTTGGTCATTTTGGTTAAATTTGTGGTAAATATGCTGGTTACTATTCTTCTTGGTTATCATGGAAAAACCGCGGTAGCTATCTCCGTGAACCTGTCCCAAATTGGCGAGTTTTCTTTTATTCTCCTAATCTTGGCGAGAAATCTTTCTTTAATTTCCGATAAAGCTCTAACCACGGGGGTTTCAGCGGCCCTCTTATCTCTTATAGTCTTCCCAGCGTTCCAACGACAAATTGTTCCTATTTGGAGGTTTTTGAAAAGTGCATTCTCAAGGTCTGAACCTTTAAGTAAATTTTTCTTGGGTTGGGACAAGAAAGCCCTCTCCGCAAGCCAGGTATTCCATGACCATATCGTGATCTGTGGTTACGGTAGAGTGGGGGGTTGGGTGGGTAAAGCTCTGACCTCAATGAAGACGCCCTTTGTGGTTGTTGAATATAACCAAAGAGTAGTTGATGAGATGAAGGCTGAAGGGACACCTGTTATCTACGGAGACCCTACTGAAAAAGAAGTTCTTGAGGCTGCCAGTATTAGGGATGCCAAGGTGATTATTATTGCTATTCCCGAAAGGGATGTTCAAGAATCGATAATTGCTCTTTGTCAGACTTTGGCTCCCGAGGTAAAAATCATTACCAGGGTTCATCTTGATGAAGAGTGGGAAAGAATGAAGACTCTAAAAGTAGATAAAATCATTCAACCAGAATTTGAAGCCGCGATTGCAATTATTCGATCGATATTGGTGTCCACTGGAAGGTCAAAAGAGGAGGTTTCAGTTAGGATAAAAGGGTTACGTCAATCGCGAGCCCTGAGTAAGTGAAAATTTAGTTATTAGCTTAAATATTATGCCTGCCCGAAGAAGAGATCGTCGTGAGAAAAACAAGAAACGACAGAGAAGGTATCCTTTTATAAGGTATATTCTTTTGACTGTATCGGTTTTGTTTTTAGCGGCCTTATTTTCCTTTGGGGGCGAAGTTTTTAAGGGTGACAGGAAGCTTGTTATGGTCATTCCTTCGAATGAGGCGATAACGATTTCTATTTTTGACCCCACAATCAACGAGATTACCTCGGTTTCTGTCCCCGCAACTACTGAAGTGGATGTTTCGAGAAACTTAGGCAAGTGGAGAATAGGAAGCGTTTGGGAGTTAGGTAAAAACGAGAAATTAGGCGGAAGACTTCTTGCCGAGACAGTGGTTAAGAATTTCTATGCTCCAGCTACCTCTTGGTTTTCGGAAAAAGGCCTTGCCTATATGGGAGCAAGTCCTGTTAACATTCTGTCTGCAATTTTTGCCCCCGGGGATACCAACTTAAACTTTGTTGATAGGGTACATTTAGCTTTATTCTCACTAAAGGTAAAAGAGTTTAAGAAAACTAATTTGGATTTAACTGATACCACATTTTTGGTGGCCACAAAACTTCGTGATGGTCAGGAAGGCTACACTGTTTCAAAAAATATCCCCCAAAGACTTTTAGTCCTGTTTTCTGATGATTTTTTAGTAAAGGGAGGAGCCAAAGCCTTTATTACTAACTCTACCGGTAACACCTATTTTGCCAAGGATTTAGGTAAAATTATTGAGGTTATCGGAGCAAAAGTTGTTTCGGTCAGTAACGAATCTGAAGGGGATTATGACTGTGTAGTTGTGTCCAGCGATAAAAACATTGCGCAAACAATTGTTTTAGCCTTTGGTTGTAAGTATGAGAAAGGTGGAAAAGAGGGAGAAATCGAAATAAGAATTGGGGAGCAGTTTGAAAAGAGATTCTAAATCTCTTCTGCCTGGTCTTCAGACTCGCCAGTCGGAGAATTTTTTTTGTGAACCAGTTCCGGAGAAGTAAAAGCGACATATTCAATTCTCTCCGAGGTAAATGAGGGAATATCGCTGGCTTTTTCAGAGGAGGCGATTTCCCTTATAAAAACTTTTACGGCTTTCCCCTCGATTGATTTAATGAGGGTTTGGTAGACCTTTCCCAATTTAACAAGTTGTCTAATTTTTGAACTGATGTCGTCGGGTAGTCTTCCTATATAACCCCCGTCTTTGGTGGATACGGCTATTCTATGTCCATGAGGATTAAGGTTTACTTCGTCTCCAGAATCCAGTTTAGCAATGACCCCGTCAGAACCGGTGTTTAATAGAGGCACAATCTTTGTTTTGCCCGGCTCTTCAATAAAACAATCACCTGTGGCGCCAATTGATAGGCGGGCATTTGACTTTCTAAGTTTTTTCCACTTCTCAACGCACTTTTTGGCAATAGAGTTATAAGGGTCAATCTTTAGGGTATCTTGAGATACCTTCCGGGCTTCCTTGATGTTACCAAGCTCTGCATGTGCACGAGCGATGCGGTTTAGAGCGTCAGTATCTTTTGGTTCCAGCTGGAGGATTTTTTTGTTGAGTTCTAAGGCCTCTTTCCAATTCCCACAAACAGCGGCACTTATTGCCTTCTGGGCAAGATTAGTATCCATTTTGTTGTTCCTTCCAAGAATATAAAAGGGGAGTAGACCTGTCAAGGGCCTACTACTTGGGAAATTTTTGCTTTTTGCTGCATTAGGCTTGAGGTTGTATAATTGGCTAGTCGGATTTTTAAAACATGTCGGGACATTCTCATTTTGCAACCATCAAACGTCAGAAGGCAGCTAACGATGCCGTTCGTGGTAAAGTATTCTCCAGACACTCCAAAGCTATAGCCATCGCCATTAAAGAAGGGGGAGGAGCGGATCCTGAGGGAAATTCTAAACTGCGTTTCGCTATTGAGCAGGCTAAGGCCGATAACATGCCTAAGGTGAATATAGAACGGGTTCTAAGCCGCGCAAGCGAAGCGGGAGACATGGAGGAAGTTACCTATGAAGGATTTGCGCCAGAAGGAGTAGGAGTAGTCGTCAAAGCAGCGACAGATAGTCGAAACCGAACTTCACAGGCGATTAAAAATATCTTTGAAAAGAGCGGGGGAACCCTTGCCGGTCCTGGAGCGGTTTTATTTAATTTTGAACAAAAGGGTTTAATCCTGGTAAAAAAACAAGCCGATGTCCAAATGCAGATGTTGTCTTTGATCGATTTGGGAGTAGAGGACGTTGAGGAAGCTGATGATGCTATCGAGGCTTATGTTTCTCCAGCAAATTTAAGTGGGACAAAAGAAACTCTTTCGGGTTCAGGTTTTGAGGTGATGTCCTTCTCTTTAATCATGAAGCCCATTAATTTGGTTTTGGTGGAAGATGCGGATAAGGTAAAGAAGATAATTAACCTTCTGGACCAGCTGGAAGAACAAGAAGATGTTCAAGACGTCTACAGTAATATTGATATTCCTTCCCAAATGGCCAAATCTCTAGGTTCCTAATCCCAACTTATGTCAAAACGTAAACGTTTTGTAATTACCTCACTAGTTTTATCCTTAGGTTTTTTGGCGATGCAGTTTGTCAGTGAACAGTTTAGATTCTTAAGCATCGGTATACTTGGACTTTTGACAGTGGGGTTATTTATTTGGTCTTTGAAAGAGGGCTTGGGGAAGAACCTTACTCTTTTAACTTTGATTCTTCCGACGATGTTTACCCTAGGGGTGGGTTTTTTCTGGTTTCTTTTGCCTTCGAGTGTTTTTGCTCGGATTCCTATTGTGATATTTTATGGCTTAGGTATTTACGGCCTTTGCTTAACTTCAAATATTTATACCGTTTCCGCTATTAGGACGATTGCCCTTTTGCGAGCGGCAAGAGGGGTAGGATTTGTTCTAAGTCTCATAACTTCATTCCTTATTTTCGATACTATATTGTCTTTGAAGGTCGACGCATGGATCAGCACTCTTTTGGCTGCCTTCTCGAGCATTCCCATCTTCTTACAGGGGCTATGGTCGATTAACCTTGAGGAAAAACTGGGAAAGGAAGCAGTTCTTATGACTTTAGTCTCAGGCTTGGTTATTGGGGAGGTGTCCCTGAGCCTGTTTTTCTGGCCGGTGACGGTCGTTGTAGGTTCACTCTTCCTAACCGTGGCCGTCTACGTTCTCTTGGGCCTTGGCCAGGCTAAGTTCGAAGGCAGGCTATTTGTTACGACTATTAGGGAATACCTCACAGTTGGGCTATTGGTTCTTTTTGGAATGTTAATTGCTACTCGCTGGGGAGCCTAAAAATAATTAAATCAGGTATAGTTTAACTTCAAAAAATAGATAGACACCTGGCAGGGGAGGAGTGGGGGTCATGTAATCCAAAATAATTATAGGCTTTGTGAAAAGGGGGATTTTTTCACGCTAATTATAGGATTTTTTCACGGTGACCACAAAATGCGACGCAAATGAAGAATACCCGAAGCCCTCTTGTATAGTTTGATATATTTGTCAGGCACAATATTTGCGATTTTGCGTTCTTCCACCCTCCGTTGTGGATAACTACTGGTGCTTTAGGAGTGCTAAAGCCTCTCGCGTCAGCCTCTATACATACCCAATAATGGAAGAAAGCTAAAGAGGTGCTTGTAGAAGAGAACAAACAGCTACCGGTTCGCGAAATTAATTCTAAGGCTCATATCCTCCCCAAAAGGTGGATCTCTATATCTTTTGGTTATATATACCTGTCATATTCATTTTATTACATAGTCGCACAATGTTACTTTTGCGACCAATATGGAAATGATGAGAGTAGGAAGGAATTTTATGACACTTAATCCTTTAGAATTCTTTTGTCGGTTACTGTTAGTAACTTTTATATTAATATTCCTCCGTTTGACAAATTACTCCCAAAACCTCTTTCCTAACATTATCCGAAACGTTATTTTCCCCCCTTGACTCCTCCCCCGCTTTTAGGGAAAAATGTCTGTAAAAGTTTTTCAAAAAAATAAGAAAATATAATATTTAACATCTTCCCGAAAGATAGGGCTAAAAGGATAGCAGGTAAGACGATACATTAATCATCTTTAAGACCAAACCCCCTTTAAAATCGATTTGGTGAAGCCATTTTTGAGGCTAAATTATGCTTACTGTTTATATCTTGTCAATGGAGACTTATTAACCTAAAATGGCGAAAAATCATTATGTCACCAGAGACCTTTACTAGTTTATCTTTTCCAAAAGAAAAAAAATTATCACCGGATTATTTTTTGACACATCGTCCGAGTTTTGATTTGGATGGAGTTTTAATAAATTCAATAGAATACATTACCGGAGTTTTTAACAAGGAGCATGGAACTAATTTTATAGCTACTGACATGCGAGAGTTCAAAATTGTTAAAAAATGGTTACTCCAAATGGGATATTCAAAAAGCTATGCTGATTGTAAGGAATTGGAATATTGGTATGGAGAAAGACTGTTGGAGTCTCCGTTTAACCCAGGAGCCATTGAACACTTATGTAAGCTTGATGCCCTTGGAGTGCCGATCACTATAATAAGCTCAAGACCAAAGGGGCTGAGGGAATCAACGATTGAGTTGTTGGTCAAAAATACCCCGATCTTAAGGGAAAATATCTTCATCCAGAATGGTTCTGAAATGCCCGGGAATATTTGGAAAGCGTTTGTTGTAGGAAAAACGGGAGTCGGGATTCATTTTGAGGATAACCCATCACATTCTGAAGCTGTTTTAGATTATACCGAGGCTGATGTTTGTCTCATGTCTAACCTTGTCAGTCTTGACTTTAATCCGAATTATTCAGGGCGTCTCTTTAGAATTAAGGGAACATCTCCCACCGAAATGCCGGATTTTACTGAGTTAAATAAGGTACTTTAGCTTCAAATATGGTTACTAAGTCGCACAATATTGACAACCACTTCCTGATGTTTTAGTATGATTCTAGATGCCCGATTTGCCCAACTGTCCTAACAGTGAGATTTCTTCTAAGGCGGGGGAATTTTTAGATTACCTCGAGGTAGAACGCGGCTCCTCCCCCCTAACTATCCGTAACTATAAACATTATCTTTCCAGATTTTGTCAGTGGATGGCCAGTGAGAATATAAGACAGGATTTAGGTGATATTAACCAAGAAATAATCAGATCCTACAGGATATACCTCTCTCGCCTATCGGATGGCAAAGGAGGAACACTATCACGAAAAACACAGGGGTATCATGCTATTGCCCTGAGATCCTTCCTTAAATGGCTTATTAAAAATGATGCTAAAGTCATGGCCCCAGAGAAGATTGATTTACCTAAAATTGCCGAAAGACAGATTAAATTTCTTTCAGGAGAGGAAGTGGATAGACTGCTTAATGCTCCGTCTCAAGATAAACTGCAGGGAAAACGTGATAAAGCAATCTTAGAAACTTTATTTTCAACCGGCCTTAGGGTCTCGGAACTGACAAAACTAGATAGAGATAAAGTGGATTTGGATAGACGGGAGTTTGGAATTGTAGGTAAAGGTGGTAAAGCCAGAGTGGTTTTCCTCTCTACCCGGGCTGCTGAATGGATTAAAAAGTATTTAGATTCCAGAGAGGATAAATATAAACCTTTGTTCATTCGTCACAAGGGAAAAGTTGATCCGACGACTTCTGACAATAAAATTCGCTTAACTGTGCGTTCTGTTCAGAGAATGATTAAGAAGTACTCGAGGAAAATGAAGCTAACCATTGATGCAACTCCACACGTTTTAAGGCATTCCTTCGCGACAGATCTATTGATGGCTGGAGCAGATATCCGTTCAGTCCAGGAGATGCTGGGACATAAAAATATCCAGACGACTCAGGTATATACCCATGTTACCCACAAACACTTAAGAGATATTCATGAGAACTTTCATGGAAAAGGAGGCACTTAAAAAAATAGCGGGGGTTTTAGGTGTTAAGCCCCCGCTTTCGAAAAAATGAAACTTATGTACCTGGGGTGAATTCTATTGGTGTTGCAAAGACCATAGGTATTTCAACCCAATACTTTCCACCAGGTAGTTCCTCCATGGTGCTTTCAGGCGAAAATCCGGTCGAATTGAAAAAATCAACGACTTTTTTCGCCGCAAGTTCCGGATCGTGGACAGCAAATGCAATATGATGTACGCTATCCATCGGGATATGCGTGCGATTATTGTCCGGCTCAGTAAGTTGAATGCACTGTTTCCCTATTGGGCTATCCAGTTCGACAAAACAAGCCTTTCCCCAGAAACTGACTACTTGTCTTTCCTTGTTTTCGTGCCAGTGCCCTAGCAATCTGGTGAAGAAGGCAACCGCCACACCAAGTTTTCCGGGCTGAACAGACATGGTGTAATGGTCTACAAGTGTAAGCCCAACCTGATCAGAAATTGAAGCCATGAAAACCTCCTTATTTAAGGTTCGGTTTAACTATCAGGGGAAATTGTATACCTATAGGATATTAAAGTCAAGCTGAACGGGCTTATTTTGTGGGTAATTACTTTTTCTCATATCTGTCTTTGTCCCTCCCGTAACACTTATCCATGACATTTTGGAAGTGTTTATCTAGATCAATCCCTAGTGAGTTTGCAAGACAGGCCAGGGTAAAGATAATATCCGCCATTTCATCCCCTATTTCTTTTGTTTCTTCGGTTGGTTTTTTCTTCTTTGGACCAAATCTGTGGTTAATTTCGCGAGCCAACTCTCCGACTTCTTCTGTTAATCTTGCTAAAATTTCCAAGGGTTTAAAGTATCCAATTTTGTATTGATTAACCCAATCGTCAACCTGTTTTTGAAAATTTTTCATCTCCTTATTTTACCATGGAGGTAGTTAAGTTTTAATTCTTTTTACTCCCCCATGGTTAATAACCACTGCAGGACGACCATGAACAATAGCAATTCTTCCAATCCTGACCTGGCACTCGGGGCAGAAAACATCTGTGTTATTGGGTACATTTGTAACTTTTACTAGATCCTCTCCAATTTTATCTATATAGCACTTCATTAAAAAACCTGATTTGTCTTTTTTGTAACGGCTGAAGAGTAAATGATCGTTTTTGCAGTAAACATCAATTGTTTTATTGGCCACGGCAGAACTGATTTTATCATCTATTACTTTGTGTTGTCCTATTTTAAGGCCGTATTTTAGCTTATAATAACGAATATGTTGATTGATGAGGCAGATATTACTATTTCAGGTGGGCATGGTGGAGCTGGTTTGGTGTCTTTTGGGAAAATGGCCCACTCCGGACCTGATGGAGGGAATGGTGGAGATGGTGGAAATTATTATGTTAAAGCAGTAAATGACATCACTCTTTTGAATCAGTTTAGCCATGAGACAAGTTTTTCAGCTGAGGATGGATACCCCGGTGGTAAAAATAAACAAAATGGTAAAAATGGACGGGATGCTGTTTTGGATTTACCAATTGGTACAACAATTATCGATAGAGCTACTGGCGAAGTAATCTTGGAACTTAGTCAAGAGGGACAAACGGAACTTCTGTGCCAAGGGGGAAAAAGAGGTAAAGGAAATTATGAATTTAGAGGCCCCAGGAACACCGCCCCACGTCATGCCCAACCGGGTCTTGAGGGTGAAAGAAAAGAAGTAAAGATTATCTTAAAACTAATTGCCGAGTATGGGCTAATTGGTTTACCCAACTCCGGCAAAAGCAGTCTTCTAAATGAGATTACCAATGCCAAAGCGAAAATTGGTAATTACGCCTTTACGACCCTGTCTCCTAACCTGGCTGTCTTTGAAGGGAAAGTAATTGCCGACGTCCCGGGTCTTATCGAAGGAGCCCATCAGGGAAAAGGACTGGGAATTGGTTTTTTAAAACACATTGAAAAAATTAGAGTACTTCTCCACTGCATCTCTTCCGACTCCAAAGATGCCTTAAAAGATTACAAAATTGTTCGTGACGAGATGGGAAATTATAATAAGCTTTTATTGGATAAGAAAGAAATAGTTTTGCTCACCAAATCGGACTTGTTGGATAAAAAGGAGATTAGTAAACTAAGGGATAAGTTCAAATCAGTAACAAATGATATTCTGGTTATTTCCATATATGATTGGGAAAGCATTGAGAAATTTAAAGAGACCATTCTGAAATATTAACTGGCTTTTATATGACCAAAACCTTAGCTTTTGAAGTTTATCCTTCAATAACCACATCCTTAGGTTCCAATTGGAAAGAGACGCTCGCTGATGTCAAAAGACTTAACCTTAGGAAAATTTGTTTATTTCTCACCGGGGCCAGTATGGCCGAGAGGAAGAAAATGTACCTAGCTCTTGAGGACTCTCCAGTGAAGACAATTCCTCTGGTCCACTTAAGAAATGACATGGAGGCTTGGGAAGCTGAATACCTGATGAGGAGATTTAAAACACAAATCTTTAATGTTCATAGCAAGAAAGAATACAAGTTTAGTCCAAGTTTATGGGAATATTCGAAAAGGCATATTGCTATGGAGTTGACGCATACCTCCATTGAAGACGAGCTATCGGACTATGCAGGAATATGTTTAGACGTAGCACATGTCGAAAACAACATGTTAAGCAAGAATTCTTTATACGACTCTTTTTTGGGGTGTCTTGCAAAATACCCAGTAAAAGTGTGGCATGTTAGCGCTATTAAGAAGAAAAAGTTCTTTTGGCTACCCACCTTTTCTTGGAAATATGATATTCATAAGTATAAAGATTTATCGGAGTTTGATTACATTACGAAGTACAAAAAATATCTTGTTCCGATAATTGCCTTGGAACTGGTTAACCCCATTGAAGAACAATTGGAAGCAAAAGAATATGTGACGAAGTTACTGACACTTTAGTGCTGTAAGGCACTGGGTTTTAGCTTCTCCAGTAAGTGAATTGCAAGCTGAGCACTGTGTAGAAGATCCTGTAGAACCCGAAGTGCTTGGAGCTTGTGAAGGATTGGCAAAAGAACTCATGTCAGCAAAGGTGACATTCGTAGGAACTGCAAAAAGTGAATTATCAGCTACCCACGGAGAGCATTTATAGTCAAAGGACTTATTCATATCCACAGCAGTGTTTGTTTGCTGACCTTCTGTTGAAGGGGTTGCAGTAGTTTCATCAATGGTTATTTTGTACCCGGCTTTTTCGTCATCCATCCACATATAGTTGGTTTTATTCTCGACAACAATATGGGTAACGTAAGTTTTCTCCTGTGTTTTTGAAGTAAAATCTCCACGTATTTTTCCTCCTGAAGTGTAAACGACGCCATCCATGGTGGTAGACGCGTCCTCAGTGGTGTTAGTGAAAGTGCATTTTTGCGAAATACTTGAGGCAAGTAAGTCCTTTAGCGTTTTTGGAGAGTTCTGGGGAGCTGGGCCTTGGTTCTGGGAAGCAGACGGTCCACCCTTGGGGCCCTGTCCTCCTTTGTTGCCTAGAGTGAAGTAAGCTCCTGCTCCGAGAACAATAAGAGCTAGAACAACGACAGTAATTAAAACATTTTTATTCTTCATATATTTTTAACTAACCCTATTTTATACATCTAAAGGCGTTTGTAAAGACCAAGGACTTATACTTTTACTTCTTCTTCCTCGTCGTCGGTAGCTTTCTCAAGCGCAGCTAAGGCAGCGACTGTATCTGCTCCTTTAGTAAAGCGCATCATGATGACTCCCTGGGTGGCTCGTCCCATTTGGGGAATATTCTTGATAGGAAGCTTGATGACCTGTCCTTGGGTAGAGGTTAGAATTACTTGATCGTAGTCCTGAGTAACCACAGTCATGGCGGCGATGTCACCGGTTTTAGGGTTAACCACTCCGGCTTTAACTCCCTTACCAGCTCTTTTCTGTACCGGGAAAAGATGCACCGGGGTGCGTTTACCGATACCGTGTTCGGTAATGGTTAGAATATCGCGGAAGACTTTTCTTCTCTTATCTTTTACCTCACGGGTCTTTCCCCAGAAAACGTCCATTCCGATGACTTTGTCTGTTGGTTCAAGCTTTATCCCACGCATTCCGGAAGTGGCCCGACCCATGGGTCTGACATTAGCTTCCGGGAATCTTATTGATTTACCCTCTTTAGTTACCAGAAGGATATGGTCCTCTCCACTGGTTGACTGGACGGAAACCAAAGAATCATCTTTATCAAGCCTTATGGCGATGATTCCCGAAGCACGCATGTTTTTAAATTCTGCAACAGCTGTCTTTTTAACAATACCGTTTCTGGTAGCCATGACAAAGTGTTTGGCCGAATCCTCCCCCACCGGAAGAATGGCCCTAATCATTTCACCCTGTTCAATATTAATGAGGTTAACGATGGCTTGGCCTTTTGATTGTCGTGAAGATTCGGGAATTTCCCAGGTTTTAGTGCCAAAGACCTTTCCGCGGTCAGTGAAGAAAAGAATGGTGTCATGGGTGGTAGCTGAGGCAATGTGTTCTATTTCATCCTCTTCTTTCATACTCATGCCGATTGTTCCTTTACCCCCCCTCCTTTGGGACTTAAAAGTGGCCCTGGGAACTCTTTTAACATAACCAGTTTTGGTGATGGTAACCAAGACGTCCTCCTTAGCAACCAGGTCTTCTTCTGAAAACTCACCGATCTTTTGTTTATAAATCTTGGTTTTCCTAGCATCGGCCAGTTTTTCTCTCAATTCAGAAATTTCCTTACCGATTATTTGAAGAGTCTTTTCAGGGTTTTTGAGAATTGAGGTCAATTCGTCAATTAGTTTTTTAATTTCGGCATACTCTTTTTCAATCTTTTCTCGCTCCAAAGCAGCAAGGCGCCTGAGTTGCATATCCAAAATAGCTATAGCCTGGATTTCACTTAACCCGAACTTTTTGATAAGGTTTTCTTTGGCCTCTTCTTGCGTACGGGAGGCACGAATGGTTTTGATGACTGCGTCCAAGTTATCAAGAGCAATCTTCAAGCCTTCCAGAATGTGAGCTCTTCTTTTGGCGGCGGTCAATTCAAAAATAGTTCTTCTGATAACGACTTTTTGTCGATGTTTGACGTATTCGGTAAGAATCTGTTTGAGGTTTACTGTGTAAGGGGTACCTTCAATCAAAGCCACAAAGTTGGCTGGGAATGAAGACTGTAGTCTAGTACGCTTAAAAAGATTATTAAGGACTGCCTTAGGTCTGGCGTCACGCTTGAGATCGATGGCAATGCGCATTCCGTCTTTATCAGACTCGTCTCTTAAGTCTGAGATGCCAATGACTTTTTTATCTTTAACTAAATCAGCAATATCGCTTACCAGTTGAGCTTTATTTACCTGAAAGGGAATTTCGGAGATGATGATCTGTTGTTTTCCTTTAGAGCCTTCCGTAATTTCGGCAACTCCACGAACAACGATTTTACCCCTGCCTGTAGCATAGACCTCCTTGAGGGAATCGGCATCATAAATAACTCCCCCGCTGGGAAAATCTGGGCCTGGGATAACTTTAATGAGTTCCTCCACATCAACTTCGCTTTCGAAACTAAGGTTATTGGGAGAAATTTCTTTTTCGGTTAATCCTTTTTCTTCTCCGGCGGCAATAAGGCTGATTTTCTTGATGACAAAATCTGTGTGTAAGCCCTGCTCCTCTTTGTTGACAACGGTTTTCCCCTTGGAAATAGTCAAAAGGACAGCGTCAATGACCTCACCTAAGTTATGAGGAGGAATCTTGGTAGCCATACCAACGGCGATACCTTCTGATCCCATGAGAAGTAAGTTGGGCAAAAGTGAAGGAAGATAAACGGGTTCTTTTAAAGTTGCATCAAAGTTGTCAGTGAAATCGACGGTGTCCTTTTCAATGTCCGCCAACATAAAGGGTGAGAACTTGGAAAGTTTGACTTCGGTGTAACGCATAGCGGCCGGTGGGTCCCCATCAATGCTTCCGAAATTTCCCTGACCGGTAACTAGCGGATACCTCATGGAAAAGTCCTGAGCAAGTCTAGCCATGGCGTCATAGACGGCGGTATCACCGTGGGGGTGCAATTTTCCCAGTACCTCTCCAACAACCTTTGCTGACTTGGTGAAACTGCCCGATGACGAAAGGCCCATGCCGTGCATGGCAAAGAGGATTCTTCGGTGGACCGGTTTCAAGCCGTCACGAATATCAGGAAGAGCACGAGCTACAATTACGCTCATAGCGTAGTCCAGATAGCTTTTAGAAAGTTCCGTAGTGATATCTGTTAGTTGGATTTTCCCTATTTCCATAGCAACTTAAAGACTATAGCTTATTTCTTAAAAAAACAAGATGAGGCTAACTTAGCCTCACTCAATCTTACCTTTTTTGAACTTGGAGAGCAAGGGGGAAAGAGAGATTTTTTGGGTGTGTTTTGCAAAATCAATTTTGTGTAGGAAGAAGTAATAAAGGATTTCAAGAATTCCTAAGGTATTGAAAATAAGAAGAACTACAAACCACACTTTTGATTTATTCCCAGCCGCTTTCCACAGAGCCAGTCCCTTCCAAATGAGACTCCAAAAAGAAAGGACGGTGAAGATAATATTGTACATCTGGGGGTTTTGAGCGATTAAGGCTTCCAGATCCATAGCTAATATTAACATGTCCCTGGGGTATTTCAACACGGTGTTTTAAAAAGTTTGGTTTGATATTTTTTTTGTGTATACTTGGGCTATGAAAAAAATATTCCTTCTGTTGGCTGTTCTGTTGGCGGCCGGTGCCGTATTTTATTTTGTAAGATCTAATTTAACAAACAAGACCCAAGCAATTCCAGTTAGAACACCAAAAGCTGCCGAAAAGACAGTAGATGTATCAGGTGAGGTTGAGCTGGGTGGAAATAAATATGCTTACGCGTACTTTAAGGTTGAGGATGTAGATAGGCTTTCCCTAATTTCCAACTTGTCTGAAAAGAAAACTTCTGACGAGGTTTTTAGTGAAAACGGTTGTAAGAGGCTCATCAATGGAGGTTTTTATTCCACCAGTGAAACCAGTCTGGGTTTGTTTATAAATGACGGCAAAACCCTGACTAACTGGACGAAAAACGCGACTCTTAATGCCGTTCTTTCCGTAAACTATTTCGCTACCCCGAGGGTCACCAGAGACGTTCCAGAGGATAGCTTAAGAATTGCGCTTCAGTCTGGGCCCATACTCATCGAAAACGCCTCAGTCCTTCCAATTAGGGCGGCAAATGACGACACAGCCAGGAGGTCGGTAGCTGCTGTTAGTGGGAATAACGAACTATATTTTCTGATCGTTTACTCCCCCACCCAGATGTTCGAAGGGCCAAGCCTGAAAGCACTACCCGAGGTGGTTAAACTAATCTCCGAGGAAATGGGGGTAATCTTTGCAGATGCGGTTAACCTTGATGGCGGAAGCGCTAGTGCCTTCACCTTCGGGAAGGAAAAGCTCTCAGAACTAACTTTGGTGGGAAGCTTTTTTTGTGAGAAATAAGGCCTTACTGGTTTTCTATTCTCCTTTTGGGGTTACTTCTTGGGAGTCTACGAGTAGCTTTTCAGCCTCTTTATTCGACTTGTAATCGCCAATTTTAACCCATTTGCCGGGTTCTAGAACTTTGTAATTTTTGAAGAAGTGCTCAATCTCTTCAAGGGTGGGTTTAGGCACATCATCGATGTTGTCGTATTTGCCAAAAATAGGGTCGATTTCTACATCTGGGACAGCAATAATTTTAGTGTCAATACCTTTCTCGTCCTCCATGTCTAGAAGCCCAATGGGATGACACTCGATGACTACACCCGGTTCGACTGGCATTTCGGAGAGAACTAGAGCATCAAGCGGGTCGCCGTCTTTGCCTCTGGTACCTTCTATTGAGCCGTAGTTAAAGGGAAAAACAATAGCACTGTGGAGAAACCTATCAACCTTAAGTTCTTTGGTCTTTTCATCGACTTCGTATTTGACGTTACCACCTGCCCCCACTTCGACAAAAACTTTGAATTTCATCATCCCATTATACACAATTTAGAAACATATCAAGGGGTTTGTAAAAAGATCTTATTAAGATTGACTTACTGTATGATTTAGCCTATAATACGTGCCTGTGAGTTAGTCCGAACATTACCATATTCAAAAAGGAGCGAATGATGAGAAGGTTATTGCTAGCCTTGCTTGTTGTACTGTTTTGGAGCCTGGTTATCACCGTGACGTCAAAAGCCCAGTCAATCGGGTTTTTGAACATAGTCAGCTTGCAAACTATACAAAAGTGCATTTCAGCCGGGGATGTGCTGACAACATCTATTTACCTTAAAATTCAAAACGGAGGTTTTGTTTCTGAGGAAACAGTTTTGGAGGTTCAGGTACCGGGTATGAGCACCATAACTACAACTATTCCGGCGGGAACAGAGTCATTAATTTTTAATGTGGGACATGTGGCCCCAATGACTCCAGGATATTATCCTGTTACAGCATTAACTAGGAGAGCCTCAGACGGCTTGGGTGATACTGCGAAGGGATATTTCTACGTCTACGATAGTTGTTATCACCCTAAGGTGGTTTCAATTACACCTTTGGGACAATCCCCTGGACAGAAGATAGAAATCTCTGGAGAATACTTCAGCTATATACCTCCGGGGGCCGGGGTGGCTGACTTCCAGGTATGGTTTATCGATCCGGTAACCAACGGGGTAAATTACCTGGGTTACTACGATGTAATCAGCTGGGAAGACACTCTAATTCGCTGCAAAGTTCCAACAAGGCTTATTCCTTACAAGGAATACGTAATCAAAATCTGTCGTGCCAGTGTATGTAGCTTTGAATGGTTTACTTACACTCTCGGTGGGTATGATTACGCTACTTTTGTCCCTTTTCTTATTAACACTCCGTAGTTTTGGAGTATTCGTCGCAAGACCAGACCCTTTGGGGTGACGAATTAAATATAAATACCTGGTCTGTTTTTTTGGGAAAAACTTCTAAATATCTAATGTGGCGGTTTTAGCGTGGGTTTGAATATATTTCTTCCTTGGCGGGACTTCTTCTCCCATGAGCATAGTGAACATATAGTCGGCCTGTTCAGCGTTCTCAATAGTGATTTGTTTTAAGATTCTGCTGGCGGGGTTCATGGTGGTTTCCCAGAGCTCGGAAGCATCCATTTCCCCCAAACCCTTATACCTTTGGACAACGTACTTTTCGCCTTTTAGCCCTTTTAAGTAGGTATCTTTTTCGTCGTCAGTGTAGGTGTAGGTAGCATTTTTCCCGACGATTATCTTATAAAGCGGAGGGACGGCAATATAAATGTGTCCATTCTTGAGAATTTCCGGCAAGTGGCGGTAGAAGAAAGTCAGATAAAGACATTTGATGTGGGAACCATCAACGTCAGCATCCGCCATGATGATTATGCGATTATATCTAAGCTTTTTGATATCAAACTGTTCATCAATTCCGGCCCCCACAGCTACAATTAAGTTCTTGAATTTATCGGATTTGATGATTTGATCAAGTCTTGCTCTTTCGGTGTTTAAGACTTTTCCAAAAAGCGGCAAGATGGCTTGGAAACGTCGATCTCTTCCCTGCTTGGCTGAACCTCCGGCTGAATCTCCCTCAACAATATATAGTTCAGAAGTTTCCGGATCACGGGACTGACAATCGGCCAATTTTCCGGGAAGACCGCTTCCTTCAAGTGCGCCTTTTCTTAAAACTGCTTCTTTGGCAGCTCTTGCGGCAAGACGGGCACGGGCGGCTAGGGATACTTTTTCAACTACTGACTTAGCATCGGCGGGGTGCTCTTCAAAGTAGGTATCCAGGCCTTCCTTGACAGCTGTGGCTACGAATCCTTGAACCTCGGGGTTATTTAGCTTAGCTTTGGTTTGGGATTCAAACTGCAGGGACTCAGACGGCATTTTGATGTAGACGACAGCAGTTAATCCCTCCTTCATGTCATCCCCCGTTAAAACCCCGCCATTACCGTTCTTTGCATTTTCTCCACCAAGTTTTTTAGCATAGTCTCCAATAGCACGGGTTAGGGCCATTCTAAATCCGGTAATATGTGTTCCCCCGTCGACAGTATTAATACCGTTGACATATCCCTTGACGTTTTCGTTAATTCCGTCGGTGTATTGGATAGCTGCCTCACAGGAGATATTTTCATCTTCTTTTGAAATATAAATCACGTCGCAGAGAGAGTTTTTTCCTCTGTCGGTGTGGGCCACGAGAGATTTTATTCCACCTTCGAAGTAGTAGTTGGCTTCATCGCCATCCCTATCGTCCTCGAAATGGAAGTTTAGACCGGCTACCAAGTAAGCCCTATCTTTAAGAAGGGTTTTGACTTTATTGTTTTCAAAACCGATGCCAACAAATATCTTGGGATCAGGAATGAATTGGGTAATGGTTCCGGAGTGGGCGGCGCCAATTTTTATTCCCCACTCTTTTGGTAGCCAGGTATCTAATTTTTCTTGACTGACTTCCTTGACTTTATCTAGGGGTTTCCCGGCTTCATACTCTTGAAAGTAGGCTTTATTGTCACGAAGGACAATGACTCTGAAGAAACTGGAAAGAGCATTAACGACAGAAGCTCCTACTCCGTGCAATCCTCCGGAAACTTTATAGGCTCCCCCGCCAAACTTCCCTCCGGCGTGGAGTTTAGTCATGGTGATTTCCAGCGCGGAGACACCGGACTTATGTTTATCGACAGGAATTCCTCGTCCGTTGTCGCGAATTGTGGCCCCGCCGTCTTTGGCCAGTTTTACCCAAACATCAGTAGCTACTCCGGCGAAACTTTCGTCAACGCAGTTGTCGACGATCTCTCTTAGACATTCATGAAGTCCTCTGGTGTCGGTTGAACCGATGTACATTCCGGGTCTTTTTCTGACCGGGTCCAGGCCCTCTAAAACCTGGATTTGTTTGGCTGTATATTCTTCTTGTTTAGCGTTCATAATTTAACTTAATTATAGTCCAAATAGCTTCAATGGGCTAGGGCCTTTTGACTAAAAAACTCCATGACAACCCGTGAAAGATGTTACAGTATCTTTCTTGAGTTAGCAAAGGTTAAATTCCAATAAAAAGGTTAGTTAGCTGGAGCTTAACGTTGCCGTTGGCTCTAATAGCCGCGAGAGTGGCGTCAGCTTTTGTCAGAAAATTGACGATTTTTTCCCTTTCTCCCTTACCCTCTTGAAGAAGTTTGTGTGCCGAAAGAATGGATGTTTCCAGAAATTCTATTGCTGAGGGGCGACCGGAAAAAGTGGTAGTCAGAGAAAGTTTGTTGGATGTCTTTGAGTCAAGAAAAACTCCAAATTCTTTTAAGGCCTTTTCATCAACCTTCTTTGTTTTTTGTGTCTTGATCACTTGGCATCGGGAAAGAACGGTGGGAGGAACGGAGTAGCAGGATTTTGCGATAAGGATGAAGGTCACTTCCTTCGGGGGTTCCTCAAGGGTTTTAAGAAGAGCGTTTGCCGCTTCTAAAGAGAGGTTATCAATGTCTCTTAAGATAAGGGTTATGTGTTCGCTGGAGGAGAGTTTTAAGAGGTTAGAGATTTCTTTGACCTCTTCAATTTTATGAAGGACTAAATCCATAGTTTTACCTTTATGGTTATCAGCTATATTGGCAATTTCTCTATCAATTAATTGCGTATCGTTTCCTTCAATCAAGTAGGCGTGCATGGTATGGCTCATTCTCCGGAAAAACCCTTCACAAGTCAAGTGAGATACTTGATACAGGGTTACGTATAGTCCATAATGAGGTTAGAATCTTGTTGATTTTATTGTGCTATGCCTGCCGCAAATCCTGTCCAGCCTAATAGTAATAGTAGTAAAAGCCTAGCTGATGTTTTGGTAGCCCAGGGGTCACTGAAGTTAGAAAAGGCTAACGAGGTTAAGGCTTATGAGATTCAAACTGGTAAACCTCAAGAAGAGATAATCATCAAACAGGCTTTAGTTTCGGATGAGGATTTGGTTAAGGCGAAAGCTTCTCTGTACAACGTTGCTTATGTTGATTTAACTACTGTCCCTACGGCCCCTGACGCTCTGGCAATCTTATCAAGAGAAGTGGCTGAGCGTTTTGGGGTCTTTCCCATTTCTTTGGATAAAGTTTCTAAAGTAATCAATGTTTCGATGTCCGACCCCTTGGATCTGACTGCCATTGAATTCATCGAACAAAAGACAGGTTACAGGGTTAAGCCCTTCGCTTCTACCAAGAAGGACATTGATGAATTTATTTCTACTCGTTATTCGGGATCTCTTTCTCAGGAAGTGACTGAAGCCATGAAGGAAGTAGCTCCCGAAAAAGAGAAACTCGGCGCTCTTGATGCCAGGACAGGTGGGTTTATTAGGGAAGAAAGAATTGCCGAGATTGTAACTCATATCCTGGATTTTGCCGTCCGTGCCAGGGCCTCAGATGTCCACATCGAACCTCAGGAAAAAACTACCCGTGTACGCTATCGAATTGACGGTATTTTGCAGGAAAAGCTTTTAGTTCCTAAGCCTTTGCATGAGGCTCTTATTTCTCGAATAAAAATTCTCTCGGGAATGAAGATAGATGAGAAAAGGATTCCTCAAGATGGGAGGTTTGCCTTTAATGATTCTAATGAGGAGGTTGATCTTAGGGTCTCCTCTCTTCCCACTACTTGGGGTGAGAAGATTGTCATGAGACTTCTTAAAAAAACGGGGGGTGTTCCGGGGCTAACCGAATTGGGAGTTCGTGGGACAGCCCTTAAGAATTTGGGGGAAGCAATTTTAAGGCCCCACGGAATTATAATTATCTGTGGACCTACTGGCTCTGGAAAAACAACCACCCTCTACTCGATCATCTCCAGGATAAATACCCCTAAAGTCAATATCGTTACCCTGGAAGATCCTATCGAGTACAAAATCTCGGGAGTTAACCAGGTGCAAATTAACCCCGCAGCAGGATTGACCTTTGCCTCGGGTTTAAGGTCTTTTTTGAGGCAAGACCCCAATATTATTCTTGTTGGAGAGATTAGGGATAAAGAGACAGCGGATTTGGCCATCCAAGCCTCCCTTACCGGACATTTGGTTTTCTCAACCCTGCATACTAATAATGCTTCTGGAGCACTTCCTAGACTTTTGGATATGGGAGCAGAGCCTTATCTTTTGGCTTCATCAATGACCGCCATACTGGCTCAAAGGGTTGTCAGAAAAATCCACACAGAGTGTAGAACTGAATATGACCCTGATCCGGCAATTATTAAGGACATGAAGGAAGTCTTGGGTCCACTCTGGCCTCCGAAGGAGGGTGTAAAGTTATATAAAGGTAAGGGCGATGAGGAGTGTGGAGAATCTGGCTACTACGGGAGGGTTGGGATATATGAAGTCCTACCGGTCACTGAGAAAATTAGTCGACTAATTCTGGAACATAAGTCGGCTGCAGATATTGAAAACCAGGCAAAAGAAGAAGGGATGATTACCATGAAACAGGATGGATATTTGAAAGTTTTAGAAGGAGTGACTACTATAGAAGAGGTACTAAGAGTTGCTCAGGAATAAAACTGCCAATGGATATAAAACAGCTATTACAGTTAGCAATAGAAAAAAATGCTTCCGATTTACATATTGTCGTTGGTGTACCCCCAAACATTAGGGTTGATGGAGAACTTAAGGTTGTTCCGAATGAGGAAATTGTCTCGCCACAGTTTGTTGAGAAAGTGGCCACAGATGTCCTAACTGCAGAACAGCTGGAACGCTTTAAAGTGAATAAGGAACTTGATTTTTCCCTGGCGTACAGTGAAAGATCACGTTTTAGAGTTAATGCTTACACCCAAAAAGGAACTTATGCCTTTGCTTTTAGGACAATACCCATAGATATCAAGTCGATTGATGAATTGGCTCTTCCCAAGATTTTGCACAGTTTTACTCATCTTAAGCAGGGGCTTATCTTGGTCACTGGTCCTACTGGTCATGGAAAAACTACCACCCTTGCCGCAATGCTTGACGAGATTAATAAGACTCGGGCTGAGCATATTGTGACCATTGAAGATCCTATTGAGTTTACGATACGCCCTGCTAAGTCTATTGTCTCTCAGCGGGAGATGGGAAAGGACAGTCATTCTTGGCAGATGGCCTTAAGAAGTGTTTTGAGGGAAGATCCGAATGTCCTTCTGGTTGGAGAAATGCGTGATTTTGAAACTATTTCTTCGGCGATTACTGTCGCTGAAACCGGGCATTTGGTTTTTGCGACTCTGCATACCAACTCGGCCTCCCAGACAATTGACAGAATTGTGGATGTCTTCCCTGAGGAACAGCAGTCTCAGGTAAGATTGCAGCTTTCAAATGTCATTGAAGCCGTCTTTTCAATGAGGCTTCTCCCCGCCCTTGCCGGTGGTCGGGTTGTAGCCTATGAGGTTATGCTTGGAACCTCGGCTATCAAGACCTCTATTCGTGAAGGCAAAACTCATCAGATCGATAACATTATTCAGACTTCACAAGAGGCTGGAATGAGCACTCTGGAAATGTCTTTAGCCAGGCTGGTTAAAGATGGCGCAATCTCCTTCGAAGTTGCTTCTGCCTACTCCCTAAGACCTGAGGAGTTGACCCGCCTAGTTAGAGGGTCCAAATAAAAATTACATACTGCTTAAGAAAGTATGAAGCGATACAACTATAAAGCTAAAGACAAAACTGGAAAGCTAGTTGTGGGTGAAGTGGAAGCAGCCAGTGAGGTCCACGCAGCAAAACTAGTCCGTGAACGTGGGCTTATTGTCCTTTCCATTGTTGAGCAAAGAGAAGGAATTATTGCTTTTACCAAAAGATTAAGGTCTAGAGTGACCTCAGCGGAGGTGACCACTTTTACCAGACAACTGGCTACCATGGTCGGCGCCGGCCTTCCCATTACCGAAGCCCTCTTAATTCTTAGAAACCAGACAAAGGGGCTTATGCAGAAAGTGGTTTCGCAGATTCTAGTTGATGTTGAGGGCGGAGAGTCCCTTTCAGCCTCTTTGGGCAAACACTCCAAGGCTTTTTCTCAGACCTATATTGCTCTGGTCAAATCGGGCGAGGTGGGAGGAGTGCTAGACACGGTTCTAATTAAACTGGCTGATAACATGGAAAAGACTCAGGAGTTTAAGGGAAAGGTCAAAGGGGCTCTTATTTATCCGGCGGTGGTTATTGTTGGAATGGTTGTGGTTGCAGCGGTGATGATGATTTTTGTTATTCCGAAAATGATGAGTCTTTATAGTGAATTTGGGGCAGAACTTCCTGGCCCGACCAGAGTTTTAATGGCGATATCTAACTTTTTAATTACCTTCTGGCCAGTGGTTTTGGGAATATTGTTTTTTGGCCTCTATGCCTTTTCCATCTACAGGAAAACCCCCGATGGGAAAAGAAAGATTGACGAGTTGATCTTTAAGATCCCTATCTTTGGCGATCTTCAAAGACAGATCACTTTAACCGACCTGACCAGGACCCTAAGTTTGATGACCGGTGCCGGAGTATCAATTTTAGAGGGTTTAAATATTTCTTCCCAAGTTGTGGATAACACAGTTATTGCTGATGCCCTTAAAGACGCTGCTAAGCAGGTTGAAAAGGGTTTTCCTATCGCCTATTCTTTTGCTAAGCACCCCGATGCTTTCCCTTATATTCTAAGCCAGATGATTGCCGTTGGAGAGGAAACTGGAAAGATAGATGAGGTTCTAGCTAAGGTAAGCCATGTTTTTGAGGTAGAAAGTGACGAGAAGGTTAAAGCCCTAACCAGTGCCATAGAACCCTTGATCATGATAGTTTTAGGTATTGGTGTAGGATTCTTGGTTATAGCGGTAATACTACCGATTTACAACCTAACGTCGCAATTCTAAAAACTAATACCAATTAACCCTTGACAAGGTATTTAGTGTTGTTCTAATCTTAATTAAGGATAAAAATCCTGCCATGTTTAAAAATACTGCTAAAGGCTTCACGTTGATAGAACTTCTTATAGTCATTGCAGTTCTTGGAATTCTTGCGGTTGCGGTTTTGGCTGCCATCAACCCTATTGAACAGATAAACAGGTCTAAGGATACTGGAAGCCGCTCAGATGCTGAGCAGTTGATCGGGGCGATCGACCGCTTTTACGCTTCTAAGGGTTATTATCCTTGGGTGACTTCTGCAAGTATTACAGCGATTTCTCAGGATTGGGATGAGGTTGATAGTGTTTGGAATGATGGCGCAACTTCCGTTTTGGGAAAACTTGCCGCCAGTGGTACTGAGGAACTTAAGGCTTCCTTTGTGAGTAAGGTTACTAACTCGGAATACAACCAGATGCGCGTCTATAATGAGGGTGCTCAGGGAAGCTCAACTTACATTTGCTTCCTACCCAAGTCTAACAATTTTGAGTCTGATGCTGGTGATAGGTGCAAAGGTTCTGGCGGTTCGGCTGTTCCAGTAGATTATCCTGATGAGGCTTGCCCTGGTGGTACTGGTGATACTGCTCCCTGTCCGGCGGCTAAGACCTGCTGGTCCTGTCTTCCCTAATGAGGTTACTTAAAAAGTATTGGTTGCCCTTGTTGATTTTGTTTGTTTGTTTTCTCCTTTATCTGCCCTCAATCTTTAATGAACTAACCTATTTTGATGACTACACTCTTCTTGTAAAAAACAAAAGCTTCATCAGCTCTAGTGGAAACCTTATTAATTCTTTTACTGAGGATGTCTTTATCTCCAATGCTGACATGTATTACCGGCCTATATTGACCATTTCTTTTATTGTAGATACGGTTCTTGGAAATGGGAGTACCTGGTTTTATCACCTGTCGAATATTCTTTTGCACACCCTTTGTTGCATATCTGTGTTTTATTTACTAGTTAGCTTAGGATATAAGAAGCAATCTTCATTTTTGGCTACTGCCCTATTCGCGATACACCCAGTATTGACTCCTGGAGTTTCTTGGATTCCGGGTAGAAATGATACCTTGCTTGCACTTTTCTCTCTTCTGTCTATAGCCCTCTTTGTCAAGGAAGTAAAAAATGACCAGAGATATCTTTTCTTGCTACATAGCCTTCTTTTTATTTTGGCGATGTTTACTAAGGAAACGGCAGTGGTTATTATTCCTGTTTGTCTTGTGTACTACTTTTTAGTAGTTAAAAAGAAAAGTGTTACTAATCTTCTCCCTTATTTCATTGTTTGGTTTCTGGCCATTGCAGTGTGGTGGCTTATTAGAAAGGTTGTTTTAGTCTATTTTTCTACAAACCCTTCTGAGTATTTTCTCAAGGCAGGAGTTGCAAACCTACCTTCTCTATTGCAATATTTTGGCAAAGTTTTCTTCCCTTTTAACCTTACCCCATTACCAACAATAATGGATACTAATTATCTTTACGGGCTTGTATCGTTGGTAATATTCCTATTTGTGTGTATTAGGTATTCGGATCGAAAGAGATTTGTCGTCTTTGGTTTTTTTTGGTTCTTAATCTTTTTGTTCCCCTCACTTTTTACTCACAATTTTTCCTTGAAAATAGGTAGTGACTATATGCTTGAGCACAGGTTATATATGCCACTAGTCGGAGTTTTGATTTCCCTTATGGAATTATCTTTTTTTAGAGCCTTGAAAGTGGGTTTGAATGGAAGATTTTTAGCTTATTCGATTGTCGTTGTGTCATTTGTGTTTATCAATCTTCGCTATCAGTTGGTGTTTAAAGATAGAGTTAGCTTTTGGTTAGCGGCTACGAAAGGTTCACCGAAATTTGCTTTTGCCCATCTTCACTTAGCAGAAGCTTACGCCGTTAATCGCGATTACACTTTATCCATGACTGAGACGAAGAAAGTCTTGGAATTAGATCCTCTTATTCTGAATGTGCACAATTTGATAGGTTATTTATATATGGCGGAAGACAAATATGATGAAGCTGAAAGCGAGTTTTTACAGGAGATTAATATTCATCCTAATTATCTTGATGCATATATGAATATGGGAATTTTAAGGAATAAACAGAAACGATACGATGAAGCTGTATCCTGGTGGTTAAAGGTGGTCGAAGTTAATCCCTATCAGGTGAGAGCTTATTACTATCTGGCCATCACTTCATATAGACAAGGTAAAAACGAGGAGGCTACAATGTATTTAAGCAAAATTAAGGATCTTGGTTATCCTGTACACGAACAGTTTCTCAAAGACATCGAAAAACAGTTTTAATAACTCAAAATGAACCTGATAATTATCTTGTTGTTGCTCTTTAGTGGTTTAGTCATAGGATCCTTTTTAAACGTTGTTATTTGGAGGACCCCGAATGGTATGAGTTTTATGAGAGGACGATCGATGTGTCCGAAGTGTAGAGGTAAGATTGCCTGGTATGACAATGTTCCCCTTTTATCTTATGTCCTCCTTGGCGGCAAATGCCGCAGCTGTAAAAGATCAATTTCGCTTCGTTATCCTTTAATAGAGGCTATAACGTCGTTCATCTTTATTCTGGTCTATCTGGCCAGCCAGAATCTTAGTGGAATATTTAGTAACGGGTTAGTTTCTGAATACTTTGGTTCTTTTGGGGTCATTACCCTTGTCTTTTTTCCTGTAATCCTTAGTGTTCTTATTTGTGTTTTTGTGATTGACTTGGAGCATCAGGTTATTCTCGATAGTTTTTCTTTCTTTGGGTTTTTTATTGCTCTTCTTTTTTTTCTTACCGTCTCCTCCCCTACTTTCTTTCAGAGTATTCTAGCTGCGTTTTTGGCTGCGTTGTTCTTGCTTATTCTTCACCTGGTCACTCGCGGTCGTGGTATGGGCTTGGGGGACGTTAAATTTGCCCTTGTGGGTGGGGTGATTGTGGGATTAACTGGGGTTCTTGATTGGCTCTTTTTAGCTTTCTTGACAGGGGCTGTGGTTGGCAGCATACTGATTATATTAGGCAAGGCGAAGCTGAAACAGAAAATTGCCTTCGGTCCGTTTTTGGTTTTGGCCTTGGTGGTGGAGGTATTTTTCGGTCCCGTCTTGCTTGGCTTGTTTGGCTTGGTATGAAAAGTAATAAACGCACAGGTATTACTCTAATTGAAGTCCTCATTGTGGTTGCGATTGTTGCCATTCTTATTATTACAGCTATTGGGGTTTATCTACACCAGCTAGCAAAGGGATATGACGCCAGGCGTAAGACCGACCTGGCGCAAATAAAGGTAGCTCTGGAGGAATATGAGAAGGACCATAATTGTTACCCTACAGCTTTTTCCTGCGTTGGAGAGGGTGAAGAGATCTTAAAGCCGTATATTCCTGACGTTCCCTGTGATCCAAGAACAAAAGCCGATTACGTATATCACCCTTCAACCAGTACGGGGTGCCCCTCATGGTATTGGATGTTTACCTCGCTAGAAAACACTTCTGATTCTGCGATTGATGACTTGGGTTGCAGATACGGCTGTGGTCCTACCTACACCTATTCATATTATGTATCTAGCCCTAATGCCCCAGAGCCTGATAAAGGAGACAGGGCTACTTCAACCCCTTCGTCTGGATTTACGGGTTACTATGGATGCTATGCAGGCGAATGTCAGCCTATCTTTGGGGAGCTTTGTGGACCACATTGGGACGGTTCGGATTGTTCCGGTCACTGTCGAGGAGGTCAGGGTCAAGCAATCAATCCTTGCACCTCCGACTAGAAGATTTTTATGTTTATATTTTCGAAGAAAGAAATATTTTCGTTCCTCGGGGTACTTTTGGCTATAGGGGTAATTACTTACGCCAACATTCTTATTTCTTACAGGAATGATCGGGATACCCAAAGAAACTTGGATGTTACTGCCATAGCTTCAGGGATAGAAAAATACAAAAGTGACTATGGCACATATCCCCTATCCTCAAGTGACGGAGCTATCCTGGCTTGTAGGGGTGAGAATACCTCTGTGGTGACAGACAAGGCAGGTAAGCCGGTTATGGAGCCGGGGGCTAAAAAAAATAAAATTCAGAATTACGTCGCTTGTAAGTGGGGAGTTGACTGGTTGGGGGATATTGATGATGAAAATTACCCTAAGTATCTTACTGTTATTCCCAAAGATCCACAAAGCCAGAAGGGTGTTAGTTACCGTTATGAATCTGACGGGACGACCTACAAGATTTATGCATCCTATGAGGGCAAGACGATTTCTGATTATTCAGAAAATATTGTAAGCTTAAAAGTAAGTTGCGGAGTTAGAGTTTGTAATGTTGGAAGAGAAACTGGAATTAAGATAATATGAAAAAAACTCTACGCGGTTTTACGCTGGTTGAGCTTCTGGTCGTGATTGCCATCATCGCCATCCTTTCCTCTATGATTATTGGAGGTTTTCGTTCCTCTCAAAGAAGATCACGTGACGCAGCTAGAAAATCAGACTTAAAGCAAATTGCCAACGCTCTGGAGATGATTTATTCGGATCATCAAAGGTATCCTTCCTCCGATGCAAACGGACATATATTAGCCTGTGATTACCTTCCCGCTAATCCCGGTGGTTCTGATTTGTGTGAGTTTGGAGTTGTTTCCGAAGATAATATTATGAGCGATGGTAATACAACCTATATGCGATCAATCCCAGGTGACCCGGCCGGAGGTGATTATTTTTACAGATCGGTTAATGGTGGTGCTGGTTTCCAGATTTTTGCTCACTTGGAAAATTCTGAAGACCAAAGTTGCGTAGCTGATAATTGCTCCGCGAATATTGGAATCGGATCAACGATTATTTTGTGTGGAGGAACTCTTAACTGTAATTTTGCAGTTACCAGTCCCAACGTCTCCCCCACGGAGCCGTAGTTTGCTATAATGAACTGCTGCCATGAAAAAAATAGTTTTAACTCAACTTCGTAAAGGATTTACCCTCATTGAACTCTTAGTTGTCATCTCGATTATTGGAGTTTTGGCCACCCTGCTTCTGGCTAACTTTAATGCTACGCGTATGCGTGCCAGAGACGCCCAAAGAAAGTCCGACTTAAGAAGTATCCAAACTGCTCTGAGGCTCTATTACAATGATTTTGGGCACTATCCGGAAGGTAATTCTGATGGACAAATTGAAGGGTGCGCCAGTGGAGCGACGGCCTGTACATGGGGAGAAGCTTTTGAAATTGAAGATGGAAATACCTACATGTCGATCTTACCTGGGGATCCGATGTCTACCTCTTCGACTGTTTACAATTATAACTATGTCAGTGCAGGAGCTGATGTCTATACTCTAAGCGCTTGTTTGGAAAATCCTAGCGACGACAAGTGTGCCAAGAGTGGTAGTACGACAACCCCTTGCTGGACCGACGAGGTAATTGATGGTGGTTGTACTTATACTGTTAGTCCATGAGAAAGACTAAAAAAAATGTTGGGAGTCTGTTGACTAGTTTTAGAAGAGGGATGTTGAGATTAAGAAAAAAATCCGTTACAGGTATAGGTTTTACTATGATTGAGATTCTGGTGGTTGTAGCGATTATCGGCATTCTTACTACCCTCGCCATAATTTCATACACAGGTGCCCAAAGGCAAGCTAGAGATACTCAAAGAAAATCTGACATTAAACAGTACCAGATGGCTCTTGAGAGTTATTCGGCTAAAAACAATGGAACCTACCCCGTTTCTACAGGTGGAAGTGTTAAGGATCTGTGTGACGATGGGACTCTTGAGATGGCTTCTTGTCCCAATGACCCAGACGATGATGAATACTACTATTATGCTTCTGACGGAGTGACTTATACCTTGAGCGCTGGTCTAGAGAGTAAGGAAGTAGATTGGGTTGCCTCCTCTGATGGTACTACAACTGAACAGACGCCGACTTTGACGTCGACTCCAACATCTGTTGCTACACGCACATCTACCCCCACTTCCGTTGCTACAACTCTTCCAACGGCTACACCGACGGTCAGACCTACAACTACACCGACCCCTACTGCCTGTACTGGCTGTTATAGTGGTGACGGTATTTGTTATCCAGGGACAGAGTTAATCCGCTGTGGGTATGCTGGAAATACCTGCCAAAACTGCTCTCTCCTGGATAGGCCTGATCTAGGAGTAACCTACGCGTGTGAAGACCAACAATGCCAAATCCCTAATACTGGAGAACCTCTATAATGACAAAACAACAAGGCCTACCACAAGTAAAAAAGTTCTTCGCCTTTACCCTGATTGAGATTTTGGTGGTGATTGCCATTATCGGCATTCTTGCGACCCTTGCTATGGTTTCCTATTCCGGGTCTCAGAAACAGGCCAGGGACACCCAAAGGAAATCAGATTTAAAACAATACCAAACTGCTCTTGAGAGCCATGCTGGTAGGAATGGTGGACTTTTTCCTGTCGTAACAGGGAGTATGACAGATGTATGTGCCAATTATCTTGATAGTTCCTGTCCAGATGATCCCCTTCTGAATGATGAGGAGAATGAGTATGAATATACATACTCCTCAACAAACGGTTTAACTTACACATTGACTGCAAGTATGGAAAGTAAGGAAGTAAATTGGATTGTCTCTTCTGATGGGACTGCTGGTGAAGAATCTACGAGTGGCGGATCTTCAACAACTGCCCCTACCCCAACTGCTACTGCTTGTGGGGGATGCTACAGTGGAACTACCTGCATGGTTGGGAATACTACTGCCTATTGCGGTACTGGAGGGGAGGCGTGCATTGCTTGTTCTACTGGCCAATCTTGTCTGTATGGGGATTGTAAAGAGGGTGTGCCCACAGCTACCCCTACCCCAGCAACTTCTTGTCTTGGTTGTTATAACGGAACCACCTGTATGGTTGGGAATAGCAATGATTTTTGCGGAACAGGGGGGGAACTCTGTGACGATTGTGTCAAAGATGGACGTGTTTGCGTAAGTGGAGACTGTATAAGCCCAAAGTAATGGAGGCCTTGTTCCGGAACCTAACTGGAAAGACTATGTTGAAAATGGAATATCGCAATAGAAAGCAACTGTTCGCCTTTACCCTAATTGAACTTCTGGTGGTAATTGCTATCATCGGTATCCTTGCTACCTTGGCAATGATCTCATATACTGGATCTCAGAGACAAGCTCGTGACACTGAGAGAAAGTCAGATTTAAAACAGTACCAGACTGCTTTGGAGACCTATGCCAATAGTCACAACGGTCTTTACGTTCGTCATGAGACGGGGGCGTTTAGTTTAGCAGGAGTGGTCTGTGGAGAGTTGGGTTTGTCCAACTGTCCTGACGATCCCACATCAGGTGGACAATATTATTACAGAACCCCCGCTGAGGCCTCGTCCTTTGTTATTTGGGCACTACTGGAGTCGAAAGAAGATATTTATTGGGTGGTTTGTTCAAGTGGAAAGTCGGGAGAATTGTCGACAGCAACGACAGAGCTTGGTAGCGGAACTTGTCCAGCATCACTATAATGATAAAAAATAAACATCAATCATTAGCTTTTACCCTCATTGAACTTCTTGTGGTGATTTCAATTATTGGAATTCTTTTAGCAATTTCAGTTTTTAGTATACAGAACGCTAGAAAATCCTCTCGCGATGCCAGGCGTAAATCTGACCTAGAAACGATTAGGTCAGGACTTGAGATGTATAGGGCGGATTGTGGTTCATACCCCGTCAACGATGATTTCTTGGGAGGGTCCCTGGTTGGAGATGCAGCTGACTGTAACGGGACAGAGGATGTAACTTATATTGAGGAGGTTCCCGAAGATCCTATTCCAGATACCTATTCCTACACTTATGTACCTACTACCAATGGCTATACTCTTGGTGCTACTTTAGAAAATGAAACCCCTTCGGCGTATCAAGTAAAAAATCCTTAAGTGTTTAAAATAAAATGAGAGATGTTGAAAGTAAAAGAAACTTTAAACAGAAACAAATTTTCCAAATTGACGGTTAATCCCCGGGAGGGAGGCTTCTCCTTTATAGAACTGATGATTGTAATCCTGGTTTCTGCCCTTCTCTTTGGTATTGGGTATGCCAGTTACCGTAATTTCGCACAAAAGCAGGCTTTAATTAAAGTGGCTAGGGCCTTTGAAGCCGATGTGAGGATTGCTCAAAACAAAGCGATGTCTGCTCAGGTTCCCGAAGAGTGCGGAACCCTCAGTGGGTATGGTCTTAAGTTTGGCGGGAGTACCTATCAGATTAGTTCGTACTGTTCTGGTAGCGGCGGCGAATCTATTACCAGGACCTTCAGTGGCTATGTTTTCTCAAATGATCTTGGCGTTGATTCTATCGTCTTTAAAGTTTTAGGGCAGGGTACCAACCTAACCGGTGATATAACGGTGACCATTACCAATTCGACCACTGACAAGACTGTACAGGTGCTAATTCTGAAATCTGGCGAAGCTTCGATTCTCTAGAATGAAAAAACAATTACAAAGAGGACAATCTTTAATGGAGGTCGTTTTTGCCTTGGCACTTATTAGTTTAGTGTCTGTGGCCATAGTTGGACTGGCTACAGTGTCAATTAGAAATAATATCTCTTCTAGGAATAGTACCGCGGCAAAGAGGTATGCTCAGGAAACAATGGATTGGCTGAGGAAAGTGAGGGACGTGCGTCCATGGTCTGAATTTAGCGCTTCCGCTGGAACTTACTGCCTCCCCACCTTGTCGGAGGTAACTACAGTTGACGGTTGGAGTATTGGGACTCAGGGTGGATGCGATTCCGATGAAGCAGATGATTATATTTCTGGAACTCAACTTCTCCGCGAACTAGATCTTACTGCCGGTACGGATAAGATGTTGGTTGAGGTAACGGTTAGTTGGTTTGATTCTAAAGGTACTCATGTTTCAAAGTTAACGACCGAGCTAGTAAAATGGTAAAACAACAAAAAAATATTTTGGGATTCACCTTGGTCGAGGTGCTGGTGGTAGTGAGTTCATTTGCCATCCTCGCGGTTTTAGTTACACTAACCATAGCGGCTTCCCTAAAAGGATCTAGAAAAAGTGAAACTTCGTCAAAAGTACGTACCGAGTTGGAGTATGCACTAGGTTTTATTGAAAGACAGGTTAGAAATGGGACCTCTTTGGTGTGTACGCCTCCCGATAGAATTGATTTTCAGGATCCAGACGGAGTGGATGCAGGGTACGATAGACAGCTTCAAACAATAGATGGGGTGTCTCAGGGCTATATTGCTTCCAGGTCAGGGGCTCTTTGGTCACACTTAACCAGTAGTTCAATCGGTATTACGGAATTTACTGTTGACTGTAGCGAAGAGATTGAAGACGTTCCGATGAGTGTGGTAATTACTCTTTCTGGTAAGGATATTAGTGGAACTGGTTCTGAGAATAGTCAGGTTACTATCAATACCCAGATTATGCTCAGGGATTACTAGTTCGCATTTGACCTTTTTGTGAGTAATCGTTAAACTGAAAATTGCTATGTATGCCCTGCCAAAAAAGAAACTATCTTCAGGCCAAGCCGTATTAATTGTTCTTCTGGGGATGGCGGTGACTTTGACTGTTGTTCTCTCTATTGTTTCTAGGTCAATTACTGATATTTCTCTTTCAACTACCGATGAGGAGTCGGCCAGAGCCTTCTCTGCAGCCGAAGCCGGTATTGAGAATATGATTCTTACACCTGGCGCCGGAACAACTGATCCAGTTACTATCGGAGATAGTACTTATGTTGCCTTGTCTACTGGTTATGGTGAGGGTTCAACCGAATTTAATTTTAGCGGTGAGAAATTCACTTCAGGGCAGTCAGCCACAGTCTGGCTGGTGTCACACGATGCTGACAATAATCTTACCTGCTCGGGTGGTGATTGTTATGAGGGCTCAAGTATAGATATTTGTTGGGGAAATGATGGTGCCACTCCAGATGTGAACGCTCCAGCAATTGAGGTTACTTTCTATTATGACACCACGGCCGGCTGGGAGTCGGGTAACTACTCTAACGTCCTTGTCTCAAGAAGCGCCTTTGATCCGTACTTTAGCAGAGCGACAAACGATAATCATTTTACAACAATAGGTACCGGTGGCTGTACCATTGGCTCAACCACCTACCCTTTCTATAGTGGTTCTGTCGCCCTTCCCTCTGGGGGTGGCCGTACCCTCTTTGCCAGAATAAAGTTTTTGTATAATGACACAACTGCGCACGCCTTGGGAATAAAGAATCAGGGTACTAATACTTTTCCTTCCCAGGGAAGGATTATTTCTTCAACGGGGACCTCTGGAAGTTCAACCAGAAAAGTGGAGGTGGTCGATCTTTACAAAAGCCCCTTGGGAATTTTTGAAGCCGGACTTTTTAGTGTGGGAGATTTGAAAAAGGATTAATATAATTATATGACTGTTGGTTTAGATATAGGGTCAAAAACAATTAAGATCGTGGAGGTGGAGAAACAGGGTAATAACTTTACCCTAAAGGGTTCCGGTGTTGTGGGTTATTCAGGTTTAAGCATTGAGAACATGAAGGATGAGAAGGAATATGTCCAACTTGCTGATACTATTAAAAAGCTGTGCAAGGAAACTAGAATTTCTAAAAAAGACGTAGTGCTCTCTCTTCCCGAAAACCAGGTATTTACGAGGATTGTTCGTTTTCCTCTTCTTACCGATCAGGAGATAGATTCAGCTGTTAAATGGGAGGCAGAGCAATATATTCCTATTCCTATAAGTGAAGCCGTAGTCCAGCACCAAATTTTGGAGAGAAAAGAGCTCTCCTCTCCTCCCGAGGTTGTGGTTTTACTTATCGCTGTTCAGCAGGTATTAGTAGAAAAATATGTTAGGCTTCTTCAGATGGCCGGTCTTTCTATTTCTGCCGTGGAAACTGAACTTCTGGCGGCCTCTAGGGTATTGGCCCCAGCTGACCAAACAGTAATGCTGGTTGATTTCGGAGCGGTTTCTACAGATATTGCCATAGTTAAAAACGGAAACTTAGTTTTTTCTAGGTCAGTTCCTTCTGCCGGGGATTCTTTGACTAGGGCTGTCTCCCAGAGTATTGGGGTGGATGCCCTGCAGGCTGAGGAGTACAAGAAAACATACGGGATGTCCCCTGAGCAGCTGGAGGGGAAGGTTATGCAGTCTATTCTGCCTGTTTATAACCTGATTGTTGATGAGATTCGAAAAGCTATTCAGTTTTACCAAACTGACGAGAAAGATGGTAAGCCTACTCAGGTTATTGTGGTAGGCGGCGCGGCAGGACTACCTGGAATGTCTACCAAACTGGCGGAGGATTTGGGAATGGAAGTTATTATGGGGAATCCCTTCCAAAAAGTAACGGTAGCCCCTGAAGTTTATAAACAGATTGCCAATTACGCACCGCTTTATGCAATTGCCGTTGGGCTTGCCTTAAGAGGTTAAACCAATATCTATGGCTGCCATTAATCTTCTTCCCAAAAAGTTTCAGTCCAAGGACTCCCTACTTAGAGCCTCTAGGGGTTTAAAGACTCTTAACATGGTTGGAACCATAGTTTTTTTTGCGGGGGTTTTAGTAGTTGTTGGGCTCATTGTTGTTAACCAGACCCAAATAAAAAGCTTAGAGAAGAAAAACGAAGTTCTAGCTGCCAGTATAAAGAAAATGAATCAGGTCGAATCCCAGTATATCCTTCTTAAACAGCGGGCGGAGGCTTTTAATAATATTATTGAGTCTCAGTTGACCAAGGTATCCTTTGATAATTTTGAGAAAATTTTTATTGATCAGGGAACGCTGTTTTTTGAACAGGCTGATATCTCCAAAACAAAAAGTGAGGTTGTTCTTAGGGTTGCTGACTCGGTCCAGTTGACAAGTCTGCTTGATAAAATAGTTGCACAGAATTTGTATAAGAAGGTTGTCATTAGCGGTTTTAACTACGCTCCGGGTACAGGATATTCTGTATCGCTCGAACTAAACTAAAATGCCAAGAAGATTTTCAGGACCAAACAAGTTTTTAATGACCTCAACCACGCGGCTGATGATGATTCCTGTGTTTTACCTCTTGGTTTTGAGCTTGATGTTTGTTATTTGTATCAAGACTGGATACAGTAAAATATCTGACCAAAATGCTCTTATTAAGTCCTTAAAAACACAAAACAACACTCTTACTGAAAAGGATAATATCTTGAAGGGAGCGCAATCCGAGATTTCAACATACTTTAAGGCTTCAGGTTACGCCTTGCCAAGTACAAATCCAGTGTTGGTGTCTTTAGCCCAAGTGAAAAATCTAGCAAGTGAATATCTTCTTCCTCTTGAAGAAACAAAAGTCTCTGGTTTTGAGGCAGGTGGGGGGGCAGGATCAAGCGTCAAGATTACTCTAAAAACTACTGGGGAGGTGACTCAAGCCCTTTCTTTTATTAAGGCTTTTAGCACGATTACTCCCCTGACGGTGGTCGATAAAATGGAGATAGCCAATCTTCAAGGCGGTGCCCTATCAATTTCTCTTAGTTTGTTTTCATACTGGCAGGAATCACCAACGAAGCTTCCAAATTATGCCGACCCCATCAAAAAAATTAGTGATAGAGATATGACGGCTTTGGCCAAGATGGCGCAACTTGAAGTACCAACATTCTCAAATTTGTCTCCCGTTGGACCATACGAAAGAACGAATCCTTTCAACTAATAGAAGATTACTCTTTTGGAAGAACGTCTACACTAACTCTTTTTTTATCTAGTGTGGCTCTGACTTTCATCAGTCTGGTAATGGTTTTGATAATTTTTCCTTCTTTACCGATGAGCATGCCGGCTTTATCCTGTGGTGGTTTTAGAGTGAAAGCGATATAGCCTTCCTCTTCTTGCTTTTGAACCTCTACGTCGTCCAATCCAGTGATGTTTTTAACCAAAAATTTAAGAAGTTCTTCCATAGTAATTATTTTCCACTCTCGAGGAGTTTTTTGACTGAAGGATTAACAACAGCTCCCTTTTCAGTCCACTTTTTGAGTAGCTCTTTGTCTAGTTCAAGATTTTTGTTGGCTGGGTACCAGTGTCCTAAAACTTCTTTTGGTTTTCCGCCTACCTTTACCCTCTCGTCCACAGCAACTATGCGATAGAAGGGATTATTCTTTGCACCTTGTCTTGATAGTCGTATTTTTATCATGAATACAGACTGAATTTTACTATAGCTTCGGGAAAACCGCAAGCTCGAGAAAAGCTTTTCCTGGAGTAGTCCGGGGTTAGAGGAATTTTTTTAAGGCTGCAGAAGCTGCGTCTTGCTCTGCTTCGGCTTTGCTTTTCCCCTCCCCTTTAGCCATGGGTTTGCCGTCAATAATGACTTCAATAACAAATATCTTTGCGTGGTCCGGTCCGGACTCGCCGGCAACAACATATTTTGGGGTAGGTAGACTTTTAGATTGGACGACCTCCTGAAGCATGCTTTTAGCGTCTTTAAGCGGCTTTTTGATCATGTCGGGGAGTTTAACGAGAATGTTTTCGTGAATAAATTCTTGAGCTGGGGCTAGACCACGGTCCATAAAAATAGATCCAATAACAGCCTCCACCGTGTCGGCCAAAAGTGAGGTATTGGTCCTTCCTCCAGTATCTTCTTCTCCTTTTGAAAGATAAATGTGGGAGCCTATTCCTAATTCTTTAGCCACTTCTGAAAGATTGACGGTGTTAACTAGGTTGGCTCTAAGAGCAGTTAAAAACCCCTCTTCTTTCTCTGGAAATTCTTTAAAAAGGTATTCAGAAACTACAAACTCCAAGACCGCGTCTCCCAGAAATTCTAGCCTCTCGTTTGTACCCCTTACGTTAGGATGCTCGTTAACCCAGGATTTATGGGTCAAGGCTTGATCAAGGAGGTCCTTGTTCTTAAAAGTTTTTTTAAAGTTTGTCAGGTCAGTCATATGGCGGCAATTTTAAATGTCTTCCTGGGAGGAGATGGATTCGTATAAGTCTTCGACGGTATCCACCTCTTCAAAACTAAGATCAACAGTATCGTACCCTTCTTCTGCCAGTTTGGCCGTGAAGTCTGAAAGTTCGGTCGGTCCCATCCTCAAATCATCCGTGAAGGAGTCTTCATTTTGAATGTCTCCCTTGTCAATTCCTAATATCTCCGAGAGGATACTCTTGATTTTGTCTAGTAGGGCCTTCTCTTTGTTTTTATCCATCAATATTCTCCTCCGTCTTCTTTTCTTCAAGACCCAGTTCCTTAAAGACACTTCCTAAGACTCCATTAACGAACGAGGGAGAACTTTCCCCGCCATACTCTTTAGCTAATTCCACTGCTTCATCAATGACTACCTTAGGAGGCACAACGCCCTTTTCCATTTCATAGATGGCCAGTCTTAAAACAGCCAGATCGATTTTGTTAAGCTTATCTATTGGCCAGGTAGGGGCCGATCTTTGAATGGTTTCATCAATATGGTTCTTGTCTTCAATGATTTCTTTAACAATTTCGCTTGAGGCCTTTTGGTGGGTAAAATCTTCAGCAAACAGGAGCTTGACTGCATCTCTTCTTTTTTGATGTCTTGGGTCAGTCGAAGATTTCATTGGTTAGCTTTTGTAAAATCCACAATACTTCCAAGCCTTATGAG